>Ga0080004_1204925_pt1 | contig 47158 bp, 52 predicted proteins | sample WasSprMetagenome_FD_69207 | JGI IMG/M metagenome (GOLD analysis project Ga0080004, IMG submission 69207) | Sulfidic aquatic microbial communities from Washburn Spring, Yellowstone National Park, USA - WS (SPADES assembly) (version 2) | ecosystem: Environmental > Aquatic > Thermal springs > Hot...
CTGCCTATCCAATATTCAGTCTGGAACAACTTGTAAAAGAAGACCCTGATGTGATAATAGGTGCAGAATCAAGTATGGGCGCCAATCCTTTAGATGTATCAAAGAGACCTGGATGGGATGTCCTTAAGGCGGTAAAGAATCAAAAGGTATTTATGATAAACGATGACATTGTATTTAGGGCTGGACCAAGACTTGTATTAGCCCTTGAGATCATAGCAAGATATCTGCACCCGGAGCTTTTTAAGTAAAATTCACAAAGTGATAATAAAGGCGGTAGCTTATAGATGAGCTACCGCCTTGAAGGAGCGAGTGATGAAAAAGGCTAAAAGTATTATGATACAGGGAACCGCTTCATCGGTAGGAAAGAGTTTAGTGGTAACCGCTCTATGCAGGATATTTGCCCTAGATGGATTCAAAGTAGCACCATTTAAATCTCAGAATATGGCACTGAACTCTTTTGTGACAAGAGATGGAAAAGAGATGAGTAGAGCTCAAGCAGTACAGGCATTTGCCTGTAATATAGAGCCATCGGTTCTTATGAATCCGATACTGCTTAAACCATCCAGTAATACGGGAAGTCAGGTAATTATAAAGGGTAAGGTCTATGATAATATGTCTGCACAAGAGTATCAGAGATTTAAATCAGAACTCAGAAACATAGTAAAAGAAGCCTACGAAGAATTATCAAGTCAGTACGATATAGTTGTAATAGAGGGTGCAGGAAGTCCAGCTGAGATAAATCTTAAAGATAACGACCTGGTTAATATGGGTATGGCTGAGATAGCTGATTGTCCTGTCATCCTTGTAGGAGACATAGATAAGGGAGGAGTTTTTGCTTCTATCGTAGGGACTATGGTACTACTGGAACAGAGAGAAAGAAAAAGAGTAAAGGGCGTGATAATAAATAAGTTCAGAGGAGACGTGGAGATACTGAAGCCTGGCTTGGTAATGCTGGAGAAAATAATAAAGAGACCCGTATTAGGTGTCATACCATATCTAAATATCCACATAGATGAGGAAGATAGTGCAACTGAATATTTGAAGTTCTCTAGAGAGGATGGCAATATAGACATAGGTATTATATATCTACCACATATATCGAATTTTACAGACTTTGAACCTTTCTACTATATAGATGGGATAAAAATCAGATACATCTATAATATAGAGACATTTGGCAATCCAGATTTAGTCATTATTCCTGGGACAAAAAATACGATAGGTGACCTTTTATACCTGAAAACCAGTGGTTTATATGAAGAGATAAAGAAATACGTACAAAGTGGGGGTACGGTTATTGGGATATGCGGAGGATTTCAGATGCTAGGGAAGATGGTTCTAGATCCATATGGAATAGAGTCTGAAATAAAAGAAAGTGAAGGATTAGGGCTTTTGGATATAGTCACTGTTATAGAGAGAGAAAAGATTACCACACAGTCTGAGATCCGTCTGGAAAGTGCTCCCTATATACTAAAGGGTTACGAGATACATATGGGTAGAACTAAAAGTATAGGAAAAAATGCGGTCCCTTTTTCCCGTGTGGTAAAAAGGGGGGAGATAGAGTGCAATGAGATAGATGGCTATATATCAATTGACCATAAGGTATGGGGGACATATCTACACGGGATATTCGATAATGAAGATTTTCTTAAAGAACTTATGTCTTCCCTCTACAGGAAAAAAGGATTAAAAGACTCTATAGCTATTAAATCTCTAAAGAGTATAAAGACTCAACAGTACGACGAACTTGCGAGAATAGTAAAAAACTCATTAGATATGGAGAGTATATACCGTATAATGGGGGTTAGATGATAGACATACTCCTGGGTTATGTAGCTGATCTTATATTTGGAGATCCATACTGGTTTCCACATCCGGTAAGGGCTATCGGAGCATTTATATCCTCTCTCGAAAAACTCCTTAGGCGTTTCACATATTCGCCTAAAACAGAAAAGATAGCGGGATTTATACTGGCAGGTACTACGGTTACATTATCATACCTGGTGGTATTGTCAATCCTTAAAATAGCTTTATCGGTTAATATAGTCCTATTCCATCTGGTAAATATTGTGTTCATCTATACTGTACTTGCCACCAAGTGTCTGGGTGATGAGGCGAAAAAGATATATAGATATCTAAAGGATGGAGATACAAACAGTGCCAGGAAAGCCCTGGCTTATATAGTTGGAAGAGATACGGAGAATCTTAATGTAAAGGATATATGCAGGGCGGTTATAGAGACGGTAGCTGAAAATACCTCAGATGGTATTATCGCCCCACTATTTTATCTCTTTTTAGGGGGAGTTCCTCTGGCTATGGCTTATAAAGCGATAAATACTCTGGACTCTATGGTGGGTTATAAGGATGAAAGATATATAAACATTGGTATGGCTTCTGCCAGACTAGATGATATAATTAACTTTCTGCCATCACGTATAACTGCTTTCCTTATGGCTATTTCATCCTTCTTTTTAGGGCTAGATACAAAAAGGAGCCTCTTTATAACAATACGTGATGGTAGTAAAAATCCAAGCCCCAACAGTGGTTACCCTGAAGCTAGTATGGCTGGGGCATTAGGTATAAGACTGGGAGGATTGAATTCCTACAGAGGACGCATTGTAGAAAAGCCATATATAGGCGACCCACTGGAAGATATAAATCCTGAGCATATACTACTATCTATAAGACTGATGTACGGAACTTCTATATTGGGATTCATTCTGGGCTGTCTTATTAGGTATCTACTATGATAGAGATAGAACATGGAGGAAATGTACATAAATTCTCTAGAATCTTAAATAAAAAACCCTCTGAGTTTTTGGATTTCAGCGCCAATATAAATCCCCTAGGATTTCCAAAAGGCATTGAAGAATACCTCTATCAATCTTTGAGTAGTATAGTCTACTACCCAGACCCAGAATATACAGAACTGAGAGAAGAGATATCAAAATATATTAGTCTAAGACCTGAGAATATACTGGTAGGAAATGGAGGTATAGAAGTCATCTCTCTTTGTATTCAATCGATAATGAAAACTGCTATTATTCCGATTCCCACTTTTTCTGAATATGCCCGCATCTGTAAGATAAATAGTTTAGAAATAGAATACTTCCCTATGGGAAAAGATCTGAGCCTAGATATAGAGGCTCTAGTCAGTCTTCTCAGAATAAAAAAGTATGGAATGTTAATACTCTGTAATCCAAATAATCCAACAGGAAGACTTATAGATATAGCTTCCCTTAAATTTCTGTTAGAAGAGACTGCAGAGTCAGATATTTCTGTGATACTGGATGAAGCCTTTATAGAATTTACAGAGGATTATCCAAAAGATTCAGGAATAACTCTTGTTGAAGTCTATCCAAATTTAAGTATAGTCAGATGTTTCACCAAGTTCTTTGGATTACCAGGATTAAGATTGGGTTATGTGGTGGCATCAGAAGAACTTATCAATAAGATAAGGAAAAGATCACTGCCATGGTCAGTCAATATACTTGCAGACCTTGCTGGAAGATATGTACTGAGACACAGAAAATTTATGGAAGACACAAGAGAGTTGATAAAACTTGAACGTAGATTTCTTATGGAAGAACTATCTCGTATCAAATGGATCCATCCTTATCAGAGTCAGGCAAACTTTATCTTGATTAAGGTTGATGTAGATAGCACAATCCTAGAAGATTATCTGTTAAAAAAGGGAATACTTGTAAGAAATTGTGGAAACTTTGAAGGCTTGGATGGAAGTTATATAAGACTAGCAGTAAAGGATCATAATAGTAATATAAGACTCATCGAAACATTGAATGCCTTTTCTAACTTATGAGGAAAAGAGTGATAACCTATTGTCCAGGTTCTTGCGGAGAACTTATTCAAGGGTTAATAAAAGGAAAAGAACTCCTAATATCCTACCCTATAGAACTGGGTACTACTTTATATATAGAACTCTCAGAAACAGAAGCCAAAATAAAATTGCTGCCTAAAATAGAAGAAGCCCTAAGGAAAACTCTAAACTTTCTGGGTATTCCAGAAAGATATAAAGAAAGAATAGTCATAAGAAGAGAATCTTTACTCGCTTTTGGTAAGGGGATGAGTAGCAGTACTGCGGACATAGCCTCCACTATATTGGGGATTGGGGCACTGTTTGATGCAGAGTTAGACAATAATACAATAGCAGACATAGCTGTCTCCATAGAACCTACAGACAGTATAGTGTTCGAAGATCTAACGCTCTTTGATTCTCTAAAGGGAGAAGTAGCTCTAAAATTAGCTCCTGTCCCACACCTTAAAGTAGTAGTGCTCGAAGGTAAAGGGAGTATAGATACCTTGGAATATCATAGTAAGATAAATAATATCCTCTATTCATACGCCGAAGAATGGGAAGATATCTATCTTAAGATGGAATATGCCCTGAGAAATGGGGATTGGTTTAGAGTAGGGGAATCAGCAATAAGAAGCGCCAGGATACAGCAAAAAATTCTACCCAAACCTTATCTGGAAGATATAATAGAATGCGCATTAGACTCTGGGGCTTATGGGATAAATGTAGCACATAGCGGTACAGCAGTCGGTATTTTTATGAGTGAAGAGATCGATGAATCAATCATAATTAAAAGGTTAAAAGAGCTGAAGATTATAGAGTCCTATGGACGATTCTTTGTGACTAGTATGATAAAGGGTGGACCTCGCATAATAGGGTGACGGTTGAATTGGACAGGATATTGTGATATACTCAATCAATAAATCTTCTCTCACTTAGAAAGAGATGAGAAGAGAAAGTTTAGTTAAGGAGGAGAAATATGGAAAAGGATAAGAAGATTTTTCTACCAGAGAGTGAGATCCCTCAGAGGTGGTACAATATCTTGCCCGATCTCCCTGAGCCTCTTCCCCCACCAATCAATCCGGCAACAAAAGAGCCTCTAAAGCCAGAAGATCTGGCAAAGATCTTTCCTATGGAACTCATAAGACAGGAAGCAAGTCAGGAAAGATGGATTGAGATCCCAGATGAACTCATCAGAGTCTATAGGATGTGGAGGCCAACACCACTTCATAGAGCTTATGAGCTAGAAAAGGCGTTAGGAACTCCGGCAAGGATCTACTACAAGAATGAGAGTGTAAGTCCACCAGGGAGTCATAAACCCAATACAGCAGTAGCTCAGGCATATTTCAATAAAAAAGAAGGAATAAAGAGACTCACAACTGAGACAGGAGCCGGACAATGGGGAAGTGCTCTTGCATTTGCCTGTAATCTGTTTGGACTGGAATGCACTGTCTATATGGTGAAGGTAAGCTATGAGCAAAAACCTTACAGGAAGATAATGATGCAGACATGGGGGGCTACTGTCTATCCTTCACCGACAAATCTGACAAATTCTGGAAGGGCAGTTTTACAGGAGGACCCTGATTCCCCGGGAAGTTTGGGAGTAGCAATCTCTGAAGCTGTAGAAGATGCAGCCACACATGAGGACACCAATTATTCTCTGGGAAGCGTATTAAACCATGTAATACTTCACCAAACAATCATAGGGCTTGAGGTAGAAAAACAGCTAGAGATAGCAGGAGAGAAGAAACCAGATATTGTTATTGGATGTGTAGGAGGAGGGAGTAACTTTGGTGGTATAAGTATGCCATTTGTAAGGAGAAGATTACAGGGAGAGGACATAAGATTTATAGCAGTAGAACCATCAGCATGTCCGAGTATCACAAAGGGACTATACAGATATGACTATGGAGATGTCGCAGGGCTTACGCCATTACTTATGATGCATACCCTGGGTCACAAATTCATTCCACCAAGGTTACACGCAGGTGGATTGCGTTATCATGGTATGGCTCCGCTGGTATCTCTCCTTGCCAAGAAAGGGATAGTTGAAGCAGTGAGTTATAATCAAAATCCTGTATTTGAGGCTGCTATACTCTTTGCAAAAACCGAAGGTATCATACCTGCACCAGAAACTGCCCATGCTATAAAGGCAGTAATAGATGAGGCTATAAAGTGCAGAGAGACAGGGGAAGAAAAGTGTATAGTATTCAACTTCAGCGGACATGGTCATTTTGATCTATCCGCCTATGAAGCATATCTAAGTGGAAAACTTGTCGACTACGAATATCCAGAAGAAAAGATACTGGAATCACTAAAAGAACTTCCAGTAGTCTAAAACCTTTTGGGGGGACGGATGAAAGATTCGTCCCCCATCATATTATTCTAAATCTTTCTTGACTGGCAAAGTTTCTTTCTTTATCATCTATTAAAAATCTTTGGTAAGGAGTGATGAAATTGATAAAGGAATATCTTATGATTCCTGGACCAACACCGGTACCCGATAGTGTATTGAGCAAGATGGCTATGCCTATGATTAACCACAGGGGAAAGGAATTTGCCCAAATACTCAAGGATGTTACCGAAAAGATGAAAAAAGTCTATCTTACAAAGGGAGATGTCATTCTTTTAACCGCTTCTGGCTCTGGAGGAATGGAGTCTGCAGTCGTTAACTTCTTATCCCCTGGAGACAAGGCTATATTCTGTGTAACAGGGGCATTTGGAGATAGATGGGCAAAGATGGGGAAGGTATACGGAGCAGACGTTATAAGGATAGAGACACCTGTGGGTGAGGGGGTAACTCCTGAGATAATAGAGGATAATTTAAAGAAGAATTCTGGAGTAAAGGCGGTATATGTAACGCATAACGAGACATCCACCACTATAACCAATGACCTGTCAAAAATTGGAGAGATAGCCCATAAATATGGGGCTATTGTAGCTGTAGATGCGGTGAGTTCTCTAGGAGCGATAGAGCTAAGGATGGATGAATGGCAGTTAGATGTTGTAGTAACAGCGTCACAAAAGGCGCTAATGACACCTCCTGGGCTGGCATTTGTAGCTGTAAGTGAAAGGGGATGGGAACTCCATAAATCTGCTAAGATGCCAAGATTCTACTTTGATCTAGGAGAGGCAAAGAGGATGGCAGAAAATGGGGAGACTCCGTTTACTCCAGCTGTTTCTCAAGTATTTGCAATAGATACTGCGCTGGACTTATTACTCTCAGAGGGATTAGAGAATTCCTGGAATAGGCATAAGCTCTTAGGAAAGGCGGTAAGAGAAGGGGTAAAAGCCCTTGGATTGAAACTCTTGGCTAAAGAGGAATTTGCCTCCAATGCAGTTACTGGTGTGTATCCTCCCGAAGGAGTCCCCGCAGATGACCTGAGGAGAAAGGTAAAGGCAAGAGGGGTAACACTGGCAGGAGGACAGGGTGCACTCAAAGGAAAGATATTCAGGATAGGTCACATAGGATACATTCTCGATACAGACATTATTGTCACCCTCTCAATCATCGGGGAGACATTAAGAGAGATGGGTTATAATGTTGATCCTACCCTAGGGGTAAGAAAGGCAATGGAGGTATTTAATGAGGGTACTAATAGCTGACCCCATAAGTAAAAGTGGTATAGAGACTCTATCAAAGTACTGCGAAGTAGATGTAAAGACAGGACTCAGTAAGGAGGACCTTCTAAAGATAATACCCTACTACGATGCACTGGTTGTCAGAAGTGAAACCAAGGTGGATAGGGATGTCATATCTGCGGGGAAAAATCTGAAGATAATAGGGAGGGCAGGGGTAGGAGTAGACAATATAGATGTAGATTCTGCCACTGAGAGGGGCATCATTGTGGTGAATGCACCTGAGGGTAATACTATCTCTGCCTGCGAACATACATTTGCCCTTATGTTATCGCTGGCAAGGAACATCCCCGATGCTAATGCCTCACTTAAGAGGGGGGAGTGGAAGAGAAAGGAGTTTATAGGTGTAGAACTTTATGGGAAGACCCTAGGGGTGATAGGACTCGGAAGGATAGGGCTGGCGGTAAGTCAAAGGGCTTTAAGTTTTGGTATGGAAGTAATAGGTTACGACCCCTACATCTCAAAAGAGAGAATCACTGAGATGGGTATCAAACCTGTATCTCTCGACGAATTATACGCTAATAGTGACTTTATCACCATACATACGCCTCTCACAGCCGACACCAAGAATCTCATAGACCGTTCTGCATTTCTAAAGATGAAACGTGGGGTAAGGATTATAAACTGTGCCAGAGGTGGAATCATAAATGAGCAGGACCTTATATGGGCTATAGAAGAAGGGATAGTGGCTGGAGCAGCGATAGATGTATTTGAAAAAGAGCCACCTCCCAGTGATTCTCCCATCCTGAAGAATAGCAAGATAATAGTAACGCCTCATCTGGGAGCTTCTACAGTCGAGGCTCAGGAGAGAGTAGCACAGATAGTGGTAGAAGACATACTGAGGATGCTAAGGGGAGAACCGGTAAAAAATGGAGTAAATATAGGTACGGTAAGAAATCCTGAGATATTCCCATTTATGAGACTGGGAGAATTGCTGGGTAAATTTGCTGTACAGTTGATGGATGTCCCGGTAAACAGGATAGATGTCATTTATAGTGGTAAGATAACAGAGTATGACTGCAATCCGATCACAGCAAGTGTCATATCAGGTGTCCTCCAGTACGGATTAACTGTCCCGGTAAATATAGTCAACGCATTCTTGATAGCCAAACAGAGAGGGGTATCGATATCCGAGAGAAGAATATCGGAGACGGAAGGATTTGAGAATCTTCTCACATTAGAACTCAATGGAAAACTAAGGGTCTCCGGTACTCTACTGGAGAACAAAGAGGCAAGGCTTATAAGATATAATAACTACTATCTAAATGTGGCATTTAGTAACCATATGCTATTCACAGAGCATATCGATGTGCCCGGAATTATTGGAAAGATCGGGACAATCCTTGGGGTCAATAATATAAATATAGGCTTTATGCAGGTGGGAAGGAGCGAAAAAGACGCGGTAATGATCCTCTCTGTAGATAGTCCTGTAGGAGATGAGATCTTAAAAGAGATAAGAAAGATAGAGAATATAAAGTTAGTGAGGAGGATAAACCTAGGAGAGAGAAAGGTAGAGGAGGATTAGAAATAAACACTTCATCTAGACTGATAGGACAGGCAAGGACTTGCCTGCCCTATCAAGTTTTATTTTCCACTTATTATATAGAAATAGCGTTATTCTCGATTACTTCTCTATAGTAGTATCCGCTTCTTTTTATGATCCTTCTCTGAGTAGGATAGTCCACGTAAACTATCCCAAATCTTTTGGTATATCCAAAAGCCCATTCAAAATTGTCCATAAGGGACCAGACGAAGTAACCCTTCAGATTTATCCCATCATTTATCGCCCTGTATGCCTGGTAGAAATGCTTCCTTAAATAATCTTCTCTTTCCGGGTCTTCGACCTTTTCGTCCACAAGGGTATCTTTAAATGCAGCACCATTCTCGGTTATATAGATAGTAATATCCCCATAATCTCTCTTTAAAGATGACAGGAGTTCATAGAGCCCTTCAGGATATATCTCCCAGCCCATCTCTGTCTTATTAGTAATTGGTTCTATAGAACGGGCGTGAACGAGAGGGACATTTGGTTCATAGGCGATAATATTTCTCGTATAGTAATTTACCCCCAGAAAGTCTATCTTTGAGCCTATCTTTTTCATATGTTCGGAATCTACATCTAAAAAGATCCTGCTCTCGGATAGAAGATCAATAAATTCTTGAGGGAATGAGCCTTTGAGTATGGGATCCAAGAACCATCTGTTCCACATAAGGTCCATCCTTCTGGCAGAGAGGATATCCTCTTCTCTATCTGAGGCAGGATGCATAGGGGTAAGGTTTAAAGTTATACCAATCTGCCCCTTGATCCCAAGGGATCTAAAAGCCTCAACCGCCAGACCATGAGCAAGCAGAGCAGAGTAAGTAGCCTTTACCGCCAGTGGAAAATCCCTCTTCCCCGGAGCGTGTATCCCCATTCCATATCCCAGGTATGTAAATACTGCAGGTTCATTAAGGGTGATCCAGAAAGGCACCGTATTACCAAGTTCTTTAAACAGGATATACCCATAATCTGCAAAATACTTACTGGTATCAAGATTACCCCAACCGCCTCTATCTTCTAAAGCCTGTGGCAGGTCCCAGTGGTACATAGTGGCAAATGGAATAATACCTGCAGAATGGAGGGCATCAACCAATCTCTTATAGAAATCTATACCTTTCCTGTTAACAGTTCCCTTTCCCTCCGGAAGTATTCTGGGCCAGGAGATAGAGAATCTATAACCCTTAAGATTAAGGCTCTTCATAAGTTCTACGTCTTCCTTGTATCTGTGATAGTGATCACAGGCCATATCCCCGTTAGAACCATCAATAATCTTACCAGGGGTATGTGAAAATATATCCCAGATAGATGGGCCCTTGCCATCCTCATCAAAAGCACCCTCTATCTGGTAAGCAGCGGTAGCACAACCCCAGATAAAATCATCTGGAAACTGATAAGCCATTTTCTCCACCTACCTTTCTCTTTTATCAAACTTAAATGGGTTGGGTAGAAGATCAGTCAATTTATACCTCTCTAATCTGCCATCCTTAGAAGAGACTATAATCTCGAGATTATCTTCGGAAAATTCACTCATAACCTGAAGGCATGCACCACAGGGAATAGGAATAGCGCTATCATCTGAAACAATTACAATCCTGGTAAAACCTTTCTCTCCTTCTGATATAGCTTTAAAGATAGCTACCCTCTCTGCACACACGGTAAGTCCAAAGGACATATTCTCAATATTACAGCCCGTATAAAGCCTTCCAGAGGAAGACTCTACAACTGCACCTACCCTATAATTTGAGTATGGGGCATAGGCATTATTTAGAACTTCTCTAGCCATATCAATCATCTTCTTCTCCTTCATCTTTCTCTCCTCTTGTTACCTTTTTTATTCTCAGTTTTGTAATCCTCCTGCCTCTAACCTCCTCTACTCTGATAAGAACCCCATCATATTCAAACTCTTCCCCTGCCTTGGGTATATGACTTATATGGTCATAGACAAAGCCAGCTATAGTATCGGTCTCCTCTGCGGGAAGATTCACCCCGAGCATTTCATTTAACTCCTCAAGATTCATCCTGCCATCTACTATGATTTCATCTGGGGCTATCTCCTTTACCATTGACTCCTCATTTATATCATACTCATCCATTATCTCCCCAACCAGTTCTTCGAGTATATCCTCAATAGTGACCAATCCAGCAGTACCACCATACTCGTCTATTATTATAGCCATATGGATCTTCTGAGCCCTCATCTCTCTGAAGAGCTCATCGATCGGCTTGGTCTCAGGTACATAGTAAGGAGACCTCATAATAGCCTTCAAAGGAGGAGGATTCTTTAGACCAAAGTACTTCAGCAGGTCCTTGGCATAGAGGATGCCTACTATGTTATCAATGGTCTCTTCATAGATAGGTATTCGAGAATGTCCACTCATATTTATCGTATCTATAGCCTCTTCAAATGTCGAGTTAACATCTAGGGCAACTATGTCAACCCTTGGGACCATAACCTCTCTTGCCAGGGTCTCTGAAAACTCAAATACACCCTCTATAATCTCCCGTTCTTCCCCTTCTATTATTCCCTCCTCTTCCCCTATGTCCACAAGGATCTTTATCTCTTCCTCAGTTACAAATGGCTCAGGGTTCACCAATTTAAGTCCAAAGACTTTGAGTATCAGATTGGCTACCGTAGTCATAACTATAGCTACAGGAGAAAATAGTTTATGAAGTATAGAGAGAGGAGTGGCGGTAAATAAGGCTACCTTCTCAGCCCTCTGAAAGGCATAAGATTTAGGAGTTACCTCGGCAAAAATCAGGATGAGAAATGTTGAGATGATGGTGGAGATAGGAATTGCCCATCCTGGATTTAGATCAAGATTACTCAACCATCTAAGGGTCACAGCAGTTAATATTGCAGTCAAGGCATTTTGGGCAATATTATTTCCGAGAAGTATAGTCGAGAGTAATCTGGTAGAATCCTTAAGGAGACTGTTTAATTTTCTAGCCCTTTCATCCCCCTCATTCTCTAACTGTCTGAGCCTTACCTTACTTACTGCAGTTATAGCAGTCTCAGAACTCATAAAATAAGCGGATAGAGAAAGGAATAGAAACATCAAGATATAGTCAAGCCAAAAACTACCACCGCCTTCCAAAGAGTCATTTCCCTCCTACCTGATGAGAAATTTAAATATTGTTAACATTACTATTATACCTAAAAAAGAACCCAATATCACTTCTCTCAAAGAATGAATCTTCCCCTCCACCCTGCTCTGGGCAACCATAAGGGCAAGGATAAAACCAAGGACACTTATCGCCAGAGAGTTAGAGAGATAGGCAATAGCTATAGCCAAACTGAAAGCCACGGCAGAGTGACCGCTAACAACACCGCCCCTTAAGAATCTATTTCCAGTTATACCTTTAAGGATAACGACTGTGATTATCACAAGGGTCACACCGGCGATGATCAGGTGATAGGGGATTGTTCTTAATGCTCTAATGGTGATCTTAAACGGAAGATCAAGGTGTGGATAGAATATAAGATAACCTACAACTACAGATGTCAAGACCGTAATAAGGACAGCCCCAGCAGATACATCCTTCACAAACTTTATCTTAGGATCATAGGCATCGTTTACCACATCCAGAAATTTCTCTATAGCGGTATTAAATAGTTCTGCTGAAAGGACTAATGCAATAGTAAAAAATAGTATTGCCAGTTCTATTCTCGTAAGGTCTAAAATTATCCCACACAGGACAACAACCCCGGCAAAGAGTAGATCAAATCTAAAATTCTTCTCTCTTCTAAATGCAGATACAATACCCTGTATCGCTAAATCAACACTCTCAGTAAAGGACTTCGTCTTTACCATAGGTTAAATGAGAAGCTTTTCAGCAAGTTTCATCATAGTATTGTAGCCCTCTTCATCCTCATCGTTATAGCCGAGAAGATGTAAGAGACCATGAATAGCAAGAAACCTTACCTCTCTATCCAGATCCCAACCCTGTTCTTCTGCCTGCTTAATGGCGGTATCAAGAGATATGTAGATATCTCCCCAGAGTACATTCTCATCCATAGAGAAGCTCAGGACATCAGTAGGAGAGTCTATACCTCTATAGCTCTTGTTGAGATTTCTTATATATTCGTCGTCTGTCAGGACTATATTTATCTCCTCCTCCCTGACATCGAGTTCTTTAAGTTTATCCCTGATGAAGTTTTTCAGGTTATTCCTGTTAAACCTTATATTCGGATGTATATTAAATACTTCTATTGACAAAGGTCTTTGCCTCCTTCTGTAGATCCGGGTATTCTATCCTCGGATGGAAAAGACCATTGAGGACTTTTACAAATGATTCGGCTATAACATTCAAGTCTCTAAGTGTAAGCGGACTCTCATCCAGCTGTCCATCATTCAGACGTTCCTCTATAATACCTCTGACTGTATCCTCTATCTTCTGTGGGGTAGGATGTTCGAGAGACCTAACAGCTGCCTCTACTGCATCTGCCAGCATAACTATAGCGGTCTCTTTACTTCTGGGCTTTGGTCCCCTATACCTGTACTCTTCTTCCCTCACACTGTTAGGGTTCTCTTTCAAAGCCTTATGGTAAAAGTATGAAACCAGAGATGTTCCATGATGTTCTCTTATAAAATCTATTATCTGCTCCGGGATCTTGTACTGTCTGGCTAGCATAACCCCGTCATCAACATGCTGAAGTATAATGAGTCTGCTAAGACTGGGAGGTAATTTATCGTGCAGATTCTCTCCTCCTAGCTGGTTTTCTATAAAGAAATAGGGTCTCCTTACCTTACCAATATCATGATAGTAGGAGCCTGCTCTGATAAGCGGGAGATTAGCCCCAAGAGCCTCTCCCGCCGATTCCGCCAGATTGCCTATGAGTATAGAATGGTGATAGGTACCGGGAGCCTCTAACATAAGTCTTTTCAGTAATGGCTGAGAAAAATTTATAAGTTCAGTAAGTCTGATTGGGGTCAATATCTGAAAGAGATGCTCAAAGTATGGCATAAGGCCAATCGTCAGGATGGAAGATAGTACTCCTGAGCCCAGGGCATATATCATATTGAGTATAATACTCCTCAGGTCTCCATAGCCTATCAATGATATGGCTCCTACTCCAATTACCTGAGTCAATGCTACCCAGAGTCCAGCCCTTGTCAGATCGCTCCTCTGAGTAATATCCTTAGTTGCCAGTACCCCCATCATAGAGCCTATAAACAGAGGTGGATAAAATCTCAAGATATCCGGATTAGAGACATTGGGTAAGATACCAGAAAATACGAGGATAAGAATAGAGAGCCTATAGTCCAATAGGACGGTAGCTAACATTGAAAGTGTTGCCAGAGGTATAAGATATATGGATAGCAGAGAGAAACCTTTAACGAGTATGAGTCCAATGATCAGAAGAATAGCAACCAGCCAGTTTAAAGAGATACTGTTATATATATTGGGGATATAACTTTTTATAAACTCTACGATGATTAACTCACTTAGGAGTATTATCATTCCAAGCCCAATAATACCGAGTATATTGACCTGACCCCTGGTAAGACCCAGGGCATCCAGGTATTTCATATGTTCTCTGGTTACTATATCTCCCCTTCGAATAATAACCTGACCCTTCAGGACCTTATATTTTACAGGTTGTACAGAGTTCTTTGCCTCATTCTGACGCCTCAGAGTCTCTTCAACATTAAGGAAGAGGTTAGGTCTGATAAAGTATTTAGATAACGTAACTGCAATATCTCTTAGGTCTTGAGGTATATCGAGAGCAGAACTTTCACTCTGAATTAGCTGATCTACCAGATTGAGACTCTGTGGAGATATGCCTTTGTTTAAGACCCCTCTCACTATCTGAACAACAGCACCCCTGAGTTTATATATCTGGTCACGCCTGAGAGAAAAGAGTGCCTTGACAGTACTATCGGTAAGTTTTATCGGCAAAATCTTCTTTAAATCAGAAAAGTTCTTAACCTGAGCTCTCTCCAGGGTGTTGAAGAAGCGAGTAATATCGTCCATAGCCTGGAGTTCTACCATAGTATCAAGTTCATACACAGGTTTTACCTCTTTGACAGCCTGTTCTCTAAGCTGTTCAGTCCTTTCAACATCTATAAATTCCATAGTCCTGGGGGAAATAATATCTGTGGGGGCAACCTGCCCTATACTGATATTTATCGAAGATGGAAGAAAATCAGAGACAAGGACCCCAGAGTAAAAGAGAAAGACCACTATCCATACTATTTCTCTACTCTTTACAGCCCTGGAGAAAAATTGAGAGAGAAAAAGGTCCAGATCCTTTATATAGGAGATTAATCTATCTCCTATTTGTTCTACTGTTAGATTCATAGATATTATAAGCCTTTATGATCCTCTGAACCAGGTCGTGTCTGACTACGTCCTGTTCTGTCAGGTATACAAAGGCTAACCCTTCTACATCCTTAAGTATCCTCTGAGCCTGAATGAGTCCTGATTCTCTATCTGAAGGCAGGTCTATCTGAGTTATATCTCCAGTTACCACATACTTGGAACCGAAACCCATTCTGGTCAGAAACATCTTCATCTGTTCCGGAGTAGTATTCTGTGCCTCATCAAGTATGACAAAGGCATCGTTAAGAGTCCTTCCCCTCATATATGCAAGGGGAGCGACCTCTATAATACCTCTCTCCATATATTTCTGGATCTTTTCTGCCTCTAACATATCATAGAGTGCATCATACAGTGGCCTGAGATAAGGGTCTACCTTCTCCTGCAAGTCTCCTGGTAAAAATCCCAATCTTTCTCCAGCCTCGATAGCTGGACGGGTAAGTATAATCCTTGCTACAGATTTGTTCTTAAGTGCCACTAATGCCATAGCCATAGCAAGATAGGTCTTCCCCGTTCCTGCAGGACCAATAGCAAAAACAAGGTCATAGTTTCTCATCGTATCTACATATCTCTTCTGGCCCGGGGTCTTCGGGAAAACCCTCTTACCTCTAGGGGTTACGAGGATGACATCATCTCTCAGAGAACTTATATTAATCGAGTCCTTCTCAGGATATTCAAGCAACAGGCTTATATCCTTCTTACCCACCATATGACCTTTTCTAGCTATCCTAGAGAGATCCTCTACAATAGATGCTGTCTTCTCCACATCCTCATCCCTACCCCTTATACACAGACCATGCTCAACCAAAAATATCTCTGTATTTGTTCTTTCAGAGAGAAAGACTAAATTTTCATCTAAATTCCCCAATAAATTCTTCAAAGTCCTTATATCTTCAAACTCTATATACCTTTCTATAGATTAAATCACCTCTACCTCTGGTGTGCCTGGGGAGATTCGAACTCCCCACCAGTGGATCCGGAGTCCACCGTTCTATCCAGCTGAACTACAGGCACTTTAAAATGGCGGAGAGGGTGGGATTCGAACCCACGGGATGTGCTTTGAAACACATCCAATCGCTTAGCAGGCGACCGCCTTAGACCTACTCGGCCACCTCTCCATACCTAGGAAGATTTTACCACAAAAATAAAAGTTTAGCAACAGGAATGTTAATCCTCCGTTCTTATGGTATACTTAAGAGAAATAACTTTACCGGGAAGATAGGAGAGAGTATGAAGAGATTAGTTATCTTTATAGCAATAATAATGCTTATGGCTGAAAAGACAGCCTATGCCAATTCTCCTGTAAAGCTCAGAGGTGACCAGATAACAATCTCCCAGGAGTTGATAATAGCAGTAGGGAATATCAGTGCAGAATACAAGGATATAAAGCTGGAAGCAAATTATTTAGAACTGGACCCCAAGTCCTGGGTCTTAACGGCAAAGGGTAATGTCAGAATAAAACAAGAAAAGAATACACTAGGTGGAGAGAAATTGACCCTCTTTCTCAAAGAAGACAGATTTCAGTTAGATAATGTCTCAGGTGAGATAACGGATAGAAGCGTGAAAGGATTTATATACATTAAAGGCAACAGTCTGGAAAGAAATCCCGACGGAGGTGTAAAGGGAAAAGAGATGTCCTTCACCACATGTGACTTAGAACCACCCCACTATCACATTAAGGCTAAAGAACTCGTCATATATCCTCAGGAGAGGTTATATGCAGTAGATGTAAGTTTCTATATAGGCAATACAAGACTATTCTCCTTGCCATATTATAACCTCCTCTTTGAATATCCAGATAGACAGCCCGTTATTCCAGAGATTGGTAATTCTACTGACAAAGGTTACTATGTGAAGACATTCTACAGTCATTATCAGAGTAGAGACCTCTATGGATATGCCACTATTGAATTCGCAGAAAAGACAGGAGTAGGGTTAGGACTTACGGAATTCTACAATATCAGAGATCTTGGACCAGGGTCTGCTAATATCTATCTATTGCCATCTCTGGAGAAGCTGAAGGCAGATATAGGTATCACTCAGGAGGCAAAGATAGGAGATGTAAATCTAAGTGGAGCGTTTAATAGAGAAAGTGTATTCTACGACAGACTAGAATACAGATTGAGCGCTTCCAGCAAGGGCTACTCACTTTCTCATCAGGGTCTGGAAAACAGGACAAGTAATGTGAGTTCTTATAATACCAGTTTTAATGCAACTGAGAAGATAGGGGATGTAAATACCTCCATCTCTCTATCGAATAGGTACTATGAGAGTGGAGGTGTACCTGTATCGGCAAATGACTACAGGATAAATGCTACCACCAAGATAGGTGATGTAAATATCTCTATATCCTTAAGAGACAGGTACTATAAAAAATCCGATACACCTGCAGAGGTAGGCGAATACAGGATTACAGCCAGTACAAAGGTGCAGAATATGAATCTCAGGGGAGAGGTCTTTACAATATCCTATCCTGATGTAACATCCTTATCCCAGTTTGGCTATGCCCGTGTACTTACCAAAATGCCGGAACTGTCTGTAAGTTCCAATGTTTTAACATCTCCAGATATTAATATAACCGGCGAAGTGAATATCGGAAACTATATGGAGCTCCCAACAAATATTCAGGGGTTTGCCATAAAGGGAAATCTCCAGGCTGTACCAAAAATCTTGAAGATATTTGAGGGTAATCTGGAATCATCTCTGAGGGTAAACGGCTCTTATTATCTTCCAGAGAGCTATATAGCAGGCTTGGGGCTAAATGCAAGGTGGTCAAAAGACCTAGGACAAAACTTCAAACTTACACTATCATACGATTATAATGAGGGGTGGGGAAATTCTCAGTTCAATATACTCTCCGAACTGCCAGCCCTACCATCAAACTCTATATCGTGGAGCCTACTCTCAAAAGGAGACAATTATTCTGTAACGGTATCAACCAAATACGACATATTAAACTCTGTATTCAGTCCGATTGTATTAAATGGTTCCTGGAAGAAAGATGAAGAGAATAAGGTCTCTCTGAACCTGATGGTAAATCCATACTATCTTGGAGACATCACTGCAGTATCCACTATAAGCTTCAGGATAGATCCAAAGTGGAAATTGGATATGTCATGGAAATTTTACGCCCAGAGCTTTCAGTTTCAGGAGATAAAGATCAACTATGACCTGCACTGCTGGGAGATGAATCTGAGGTACAATTATGCCACCCAGACGACCTCTATAAGCTTCTCTCTGAAGGCTCTTCCAACTATGGGGGCTATAAGCCTACCAGAGTTCTAGAGCTCGGATATCTTGACCCAGCGTTTCTCCTTTATTGAGATCTCCACTGCCTCTAAGACCTCTTGACACTTAACTCCATCATAAAAGTTCGGTTCTATGGGGGTATCATTTGCTATAGCCTCACATAGATCATAGACCTCGTGTATAAATGTATGTTCATAGCCAATTATATGCCCGGGAGGCCACCATGCACTTATATATGGATGAATAGGCTCGGTCACCAAGATTGTTCTGAATCCACTTGTCTCCTGCGGATCTTTTCTGGAATAGAACTGTAACTCATTCATTCTCTCAAAGTTAAAGATAATAGATCCTTCACTGCCGTTGACTTCAAAAGAGTTATAATTCTTTCTACCTGGGGCAAATCTGGTAGCCTCAAAGCTACCCAGGGCTCCATTCTTAAATCTTGCAAGGAAAAGCGTAGCATCATCAACGGTAACCTCTCCCTTCTCTTTCACCTCTCCAGCCTTGGCGCTAAGTCCAGTCATAGAAACGGCAAGAGGTCTTTCCTTAACAAATGTCTCACTCATACCTATAACCTCTTCAAAATCTCCAACAAGGTATCTGGCAATATCTATTAGGTGGGCCCCAAGGTCTCCAAGGGATCCAGAACCGGCTATATCCTTTTGTAATCTCCAGACAAGTGGAAAGTTTGGATCTACTATCCAGTCCTGGAGATAGACTGCTCTAAAGTGGTATATCTTTCCTAAAGCTCCTTCCTGTATAAGTTTCTTTGCCAGAGCCACTGCCGGGACCCTCCTGTAGTTGAAGCCTACCATATGCTTTACCCCCGCAGACTCTACCGCCTTTAACATCTCCCTAGCCTCACCAAGATTCATTGCCAGTGGTTTCTCGCAGAATATATGTTTACCAGCCTTTGCTGAAGCTATAACTATCTCTTTATGGACATTAGTGGGAGCGGTTATATCTATGAGATCAATATCCTTTCTCTCCACCAGTCTTTCCCAGGATGTTTCTATCTCCTGCCAGCCGAATATACTGGCGGTTTCCCTAACACCAGCCTCATCTCTACCGCAGATAACCTTCATAACAGGTATGCCTTTAGGTCTGAAAAATCTTGGCATATCAAGATAGGCATGACTGTGAGCCTTTCCCATAAATTTATACCCTATAAGCCCTACATTTATATACATACAAAACACCTCCGCTGATCAAAAATATCGAACAGATAAAATATTACCACAGAATAGCTAATTTTTGAATGTCTCCACCAATCTTCTATGTGCCTTGAGTTCTAATTCATCATCAAGTGGAGACAGCTTTATCTCTCGATATCTACGGGATAAAGCCTTCTCGATAAGAAGGTCTGCAAACCACGGATTTTTAGGTAATAGTGGTCCGTGTAGATACGTCCCAAAGACATTTCTCTGCCAGGCACCTTCCGTATTATCAGTGCCATTATTTCCATATCCCTTTATTACTTCTCCTAAAGGCTTAGCACATTCTCCCAGATAGGTCCTACCACTGTGATTTTCAAAGCCCACTAAAGTTATACCCTCATACCCCTCTAATTTTGATTTAATCAGGATATTTCCAATAAATCTCTTATCTCCAGCCTCAGTATAGACATCCAGAATACCTATACCATCCAGTCTTGGACTATCTTTAGGTTTATAGTAGTGACCAAAGAGCTGGTATCCTCCACATATCCCGAGAAAGACCACCCCATCATCCGCCAATTTCCTCAATATATCTCCCTTTTTATTAACCAGGTCAGGAGCTAGAAGTCTCTGTTCTCTATCCTGACCTCCACCCATAAAGAAGATATCGACCCTATCAGGAATAGGATCATCTATCGATACAGGGAGAACTCTTACATTGATCCCTCTCCACTGAGCCCTTCTCACCAAGACAGAAATATTACCTCTATCACCATAGAGATTCATAAGATCAGGATAGAGATGACATATAACAAGTTCATACATTTTTAAGAAGGTCTTCTACCAGTCCCTTATCTTTTATGATAGACTCGGTATTTGCCTTTTTTATCTCCTCATAAAGTTCTCTACGATAGACCTTGACAGATTTCGGTGCATTTATCCCAAGCTTCACATGATCCCTGTCTATCTCTAAGATTGTGATCTCTATATCATCCCCTACTAGGATAGACTGTCCCCTTTTCCTGGTAAGTACAAGCATCCTATCCTGCCGGTATGGACTGTAACTTATTCTCAAACAAGTAATGTCTTGTTGTATATGGGGAGTTCTCTAGGACAACCTGATATGCCTTTCTGCTTTCTGTATCTATAATGATTGGGGCAACGAGGTTTGCAGTAGAAAGTCTAAAATCCTCATTCAGGGTGACGATCACATAAATTACAATAGACCTATCCCTATAAGAGTCATCGAGTTCTACGACATACTCTGGAAAGAATATAAATGGATCTATTAAAAGAAATGCCAACTCTGGAGTCTTAAGAGACTGTAACCAGAGGAAAGGAGAATCCTCTTTCTCCTTTATAAGGACAAATTCTCTCTCCTCTTCAAATCCCAATATCGGAGAGACAAACTCTATCTTATATTCATCATCCACTTCTATATCTCCAAAAAGGAGAGTCTTTACCAACATAAGTTATCTACCCCAAATAATTAATCAGACTTGGCTGTAAAGCCCTAGAGGCTGATATCAAACTAGCCTGATAAACGTTTTGCTGGGCGTATAGCTTTAAAACAACCTCTTCTATCTCTATATCCTCCTGTTTAGAAAGGAGATCAGCATACTTGGTGTATTTCTCTGACAGTAGATCGTTCGTAAGCTCTACCCTAGATAATCTGGCGCCCAAACCAGACAGTTCAGAACTTACCCTGTCACTTATGGCATCTATCTTATCTATCGTCTCGGTAATCTGAGAGATATTGCCACCCAAAAGTGCATCTCTCAGTAAGACAAGGGTATCGAACATACCTGAATCAACAAACAGAGACTTTCCAGTTGGGCTGGCATTGATAAGTACATTATTGGAGACCTCCACAGACCTCAGGTTACCATCACCTTTATAGAGTACTGCGTTTCCGCTCTTCTCAAGAGGAGCTTCGGAAGTCTTATAACCACCAAAGATATACCTGCCAGAGACATTTGTATTCCCTATCTGTATAAGATGATCTATAAGCTGATCCACCTCTTCAGCTATCGCATTCCTATTCTCCTCCGAGAGGGTTTCATTTGCTCCCCTAACAGCTAATTCCTTGACCCTGGTAAGAGTAGATGAGATATCCTGTAAAGCCTTATCCGCCACGTTTAGTTCTGTCTTTAAAAAGTCTATATTTCTACTGTACTGTTTATTGGCATTCAATGTAGATTTTAACTCGATAAGTCTTGAGGTGGATACAGGGTCATCCGATGGCTTGATGATCTTTTTCCCACTTGAGAGTTGGTTTTGAAGTTTTTCTAATCTTGTAAGGTTACTCGAAAGATTTTTAAGGACATTATTGGCTATCATATTAAAGGTTACTCTCATCTCTTACCTCCCAACAACCCCTGTTCTCTCTATCAGGATAGACAACATTTCATCCAGGGTGGTTAATATCCTACTTGCTGCAGAAAATGCCTGCTGGTATCTTATCATATTTATGACCTCCTCATCTATGGAGACTCCTGATACTTCCTCTCTTTTATTATTAATAGCATCGACAAGGACCTTCTGGTTATCAGATATAAGACCTGCCCTCTGAGATATTATACCCAGCATACTGATCTGATTTCGCCAGTAGTCCTCAACTGTAAAGCTTCCATCTATAAGAAATTCATCCTTAATCCTCGCTATCTTCAGGGCGTTAGAGCCATCACCCGGGGCATCTGAAATGCTGGCACTTGCTATCTTATTCAGGTCTTGGAGTATCAGATCATTTATCTTTATATTTTCCGCTGTAATCCCCTTTGTATCATCGATAAGGGTAAAGAAATCCAATCCCGTACTGTTATCAAGTCCATAACCAGATCGGTGTAATTCGTTAACCCTTTGATAGATCACAGCAGTCAATCTGTCAATGACGCCAATATATCCGGTTTCATACTCATAACCTCTATCATCAGCAATCCCTATGATATTATCCCTTGCATAGAGTATGCTCGAGAGTCTACCCTGCTCATCTTTCAGATGGACACTGCTTCCATCCTCCCAGAGGACTCTTCCATCAGAAACCACCATCTTATATACTGTATTGTTAACTCCAACAAGGAGATGATCCCTTATGTTTATTACAGCCTCTCCAACTTCATTTATCGATACATCAAAATTTACAAGCTCGGCAAGACTATCCAGCAGTAAATCCCTCTTATCAAGGAGGTCGTTAGGAGACTGCCCCCTTATATATGCCCTCTTGATCTCTTCGTTAAGGGCTCCTATCTGTACCGCTATATCATTAATATTATTAACCTGAATCTCCAGGTCCTTATCCAACTGATCCCTCTGGAGCACGAGCTCTCCTCTAAGGTGAGATAAGAAAGAGATAAGTGTCTGCACCTGTTCTTTGAGCGACCCCCTAACAGCCATACTCTCAGGATTGGTGCTCAACTCCTGCCAGCTATTCCAGAAACTGCTTATAGTTGAGGAGAGACCATTATCTGTGGGTTCCCCAAGTATATACTCTACCTCTTCTAAGGAACCCTTTAGATTATCCCAGTAACTCTTTATCCTGCTCTCATCTCTATACTGGATGTCCAAAAACTCATTTCTGACCCTCCTTATATACTTCAACTCCGAGCCAGTTCCAATTATCCCTATGGAGGGAAGAGAAACTGCCGGTGAAGTTACTATTAGCCCTTCCTGGCGAGAGTATCCCTTAGTATTTGCATTTGCTATATTATGAGAGGTTATATCTATCAGAGAGCGATTAACAAATAGCGCACGTCTTGCAATCTCTAAGCCCAAGAAAGTAGATAACATAATTATCCACCCAACCAGAGCTTTATGATGTCTTCAGGAACCTCTCCAGAAAGAATCCTCTTAGCCAACTCCCTCTCGTCTATATTGTATCTACCCTCTTCAATCTCCTGCTTGAGGGCATTCAATCTTTCAGAGATATTCGGCTCTTCAATACTAGACATTGCCTTAAATATCTTCGCTAAAATCTCTCCCTCTTTAGAGATCTCAACCTTATCGTATGGTCTCTGATGTAAAGAGGTCTTCTCTTTTGTCTCTCTATTCAGATATATCCTGAGTAACCTCTTTAATTCCTCACTTTCGTATATTTTCATAATTACCCCCTATTCTCCAAGAGTATGGAAGTTATATGTGGGTTCTTCTTCAAAAACTCCACATATTTATGGAGAAGCTCTATAGAATTTTCCAGTAGTCTGGAGTTTATCTTAACAAGTTCATTCAACTCCAGCACCAGATCCCCCAGATATTTCAACTTCTCTCTGAATTTAGTCTGTTCTTCTAACGGGAGATCTGACATCATCAGTTCAGGATCCTCTTTCTCATACCTTAAGCCAGTCTCTTCCCCTAACATAAAGAGCTGACTCAATACTTTGGATTGACTGTTAGTTATCTGTAAGAGTGAATCCAGGTCTCTATTTATTATAGAAATATACATATCCTTCGACAGTCTCACCAGAGATTCATAAGCCTCTATATATCTGTCTATCAGATCCAAGATAGAGCTTTCCATATCTAAATATAAATATCGGTAATAACAGTAAAAACTTTAGGAGGAGTTTATCCTCTCTTTTTACGAAGATACTCCAACAGGAATGTATCTTCCTGATCTTTGGTTTTACCAGAACCCATAATATGCCTTACCTCATTTAGCAGTTTTAGTCTGCACTCAGGACAAAATCTACCGCTATCTATCGGTTTTCCGCAGACTTCACAGGTCGGCTTTATAGAAAGCCTGCCCATCCTTATGAACTTACTTATCCTGTTCTCACTTACACCAGTAGCCTCCATAATCTCCGATAAATTGGCATTGGGATGATTCTTTAAATATTCCTTTACCCGATCAAACTCTTCCTCTTCCTTCCTCTGACAGTCAGGGCATATATCACTAGTTACTTTTATAAAAAGCCTTCCACACTCTTTACAATTAGCCAAAGGCATCCTATCGCCACCTTATCTCAATTTCATCCCCATCCTTTATCGGGGATGTAAAAGATGCAGGGTCACCGTTCAATCTCATCTCTATAAACTGAATATCTCCCTCTATAGGTATATAGTTCAGCACATCTGCAAGGATTGGCTGGTATAGAGATGTTACTACATAGTCACCCTCAAGGAAAGGACCTGATGGGTCTATCTCCCTGCCATCCAGGGTTATACTCTTACCACACCTGAGTCTTATCTCTCTGCCATTGACCTTTATACCTACCGTGTAGTCTCCCACAAATATCTCCTCTCCCAGTACATCCTTCACTTTAGGGTGCTCTCTATAAACTATCTCGATGGTATCTCCAGGATTTAGCCTGACATCGTCTTCAATCCTCTTGCCGTTCAGATAAATTATATACGGTTTCCACTCAAAGGTCCTTCTTGTCCCATTTAAGCTATAACTAAATACCTTAGAACTTATATCTATACCGATAGTTCTAAGAAAATCATAGAGGCTCTTATTAGACATTATCTCGACCTTTGCCCTGTCGTAAAGTAAGGTGTTCCTTTCTACTATTCTCCCATCTAAAAAGACATCAACTGGCAGTTCATACTCTTTACCATTTACCTTTACTCTTGGTATCTCAACGATATCCAGTATATCTTCCACAGTTACAAAGGCGTCAAGCCCTCTTTCCCCGGGGATGATCTCTATCTCATCACCAGCTTTTATCCTGGTATCAAGATTCGCTATCTCTCCATTCACAATGATCTTCGCAGGTTTACCTCTTTCACCGGGGAATACCTTAATATTCCCATTCACCTCGACCGTTATACCCTTACCAGGTTCTCCATAGACCAACCAGGGGGAAAATCCTGCAGATACGATAAGGTCACTTACCGTTATTATTCCGGTATCTAGAAGTCTAACTCTCTCACCATTTACCCAAACTTCTACAGGAACGAATCCTCTATTGTTAAAGTATGAGTTCAATATACCTATAGGGGTTATCCATTCGGGACCCTTCAACCTTTTGCCTACAACTGAACCTAAAGAACTTACATCTCTTATCGCTATCCTTTCCGATGGGATCTCTAAGATCTTAGAAAATAACTCTCTAAGACAGGGGGTAAGACTCCCTCCACCTATACAGATGAGTACATCAGGAGGCCTCTCATTTAACTCTAAGATCTTCTCACTCACCTTTAGTACCATATTCTCCACCGTAGGTCTGATAATATCTAAGACCTTCTCCCTGCTTATCTTTTTACTGTTTCCCAGGATGTCCCTAAAAGATATCTCTTCCTCATTATCCTTCTTTATATCTTCAGCAGTAGGAAAATCTACCAGTAAAGACCTCATTATAGCCTCTGTAACCTCATCCCCTGCAAAAGGAACCATCCCATAACCCAGGATTGTCCCATCTTTAGAGATGGCTATATCTGATGTACCTGCCCCTATGTCCACGAGAGCTATATTCAATTTCCTTAGGTCCTGAGGGACAACAAGATCCATAGCAGATATCGGTTCAAGAGTCATTAAGGTTATCTTTAACTCTGCAAAGTCAAAGGCAGAGACAAGGGCATCTATAACAACCCTTGGGAGAAATGTAGCTATCACCTCACAAGAGATGCTCTTACCCCTCTGACCAAAAAGAGAATCTATAGGTATCCCATCCAGGAGATATCTTGTAACAGTATAACCAACACATATATAATCCCAGGACTCCAGATCTTCCTCCGTACGGAGCAGATTTCTGGCAGAGTATAATGCATTCCACTCGAGGGTATTTATATGGTTCTGAGTAAATAGAGTAAAGGCAGGAAACTCCAATTGAGCCCTTCCTTTCTTGGTGATAAGGACCCTACCAGCAACAGCAGTCGCGCTCTCTGTAATCCTCATCTTAAGTTTCTTCTCTAGATCATCCTTTACTGCTCTAATTGTACTAGCCACTTGAGGGACATTATGGACCTGTCCATCTAGCATAGCCCTGGTAGAATGTTCCTTAAAGGAATAAGCCAGTATCCTGATCTTATCCTCAAAAGTCCCAACCAGACCCTTTACACTGCGTGTCCCTACATCAATACCTACCAGTTCTTTCATAGCTCAAAGAATTGATAAGCAGCTGTGAGGAGGTTATCTACATAGGATATAAAGTTCTCCAGGGATGATTCATCAGCAAATCCAAACTCCTCTAATATGTTACCAGAGAGTGAGTACATAAGTCCATCTATCCCCACACCGTATCCCATCATTAATGTGATACTATCCCCTATATGGACCACCTTGGAAGAAACTGCAACCATCTTCTCTGGTTCGTGGTGATTACTTATAGCAGATATAAGGAACTCGGGAAGATTCCATCTCTTAGCCAGAAGACCTCCAGCTTCTTGATGGTCAAAGCCTAAAAGCTCTTTCTCTATCACATTGAATGGTTCAAGAGACTCGGAGATCTTCTTTACAACCTCGTCGTACTCAGGTTGTAGATATTCATCCAGAACTATCTTCCCTATATCGTGTAATAGACCTGCCACGAAAAATGCTTCTATATCTCCGAGCCTTCTCTTACGGGCAATCTCCCTGCATATAATTGCACAGGCTATAGAATGCCTCCAGAGTTCCCCCTTATCTAACGAATAGCCCTTTACCTCTTTCCCCAGGAGGTCCTTAGCAAGGGTAGTATATATGAGACTCTTCAATGTATTAAGACCAAGTATAACAATTGCTTCAGTTACAGATACTACCCTTCTTGGGAATCCATAGTATGCAGAATTCGCCAGTTTTAATATATTAGCTACCAGTCCTTCATCTCCAGAGAGAGCCCTAGCTATATCTGTGATTGAACTTCTGGGATCGTCTATCTTCCTTAATGCAAGAGAAATCACATGAGGTAAGGCGGGAAGTTTTTCTACCCTATCTATCAATCTCTCTAATGTCAGCTTATTACTCATTTATTCAAACTTTTAATCAACTCCTTATAGAGAATATCTGCCAAGCCATTATTACTCTTGGCTAAAATTCTAGACAACTCACCATCAAACCAGCTATAATATGTGGAGAGGGCAAAAGAAGGAGTCTCTGGAGAGAGCATCTCCACAGATTCTCTCATCTCCTTGAGTAGGACATTCCAGAAGATAGATACAAATTCGCTGGTTAGTATCCTCAGTTTCTCCTTATCATCAACTCTGTAATTCAGTATAGATCTAACATCCTCTATATACATCTTATTGGAATACCAGCTCTCCTTGTAAGGCTCCAGCCTCTTTTATCGCCGATATTATCCCTATAATATCCTTTGGTGTTGCCCCCAGTGTGTTTAAAGCCTGCACCAGATCTCCTAGTGTAACCTCTTTTACATTTTCATCCTGCGGTGCAATTATGGTCAACTTAATATTATTATACTCTATAGCAACAGGAAGTAAAAGTACATCTTTCCCCATAATTATAACTCCAGTCCTTTCATTTATAACTATCCTCGCGGATATGTCTGGGGTTATAGTAAGACCTTCTATCTGTGCTATAAAATCAACCACGTTATTCTGATAATCCTGTGGAACACTGATCTCAACAGTAGAAGAATCTATTGCCTTGGCGGTATTGGGAAATTTATTATTTATTGCTGTTACTATCCTCTGAGCGGTTGTAAAATCAGGATTTCTCAAAGAGAACCTCAAATGTTTGGAGTTTATGTTACCTCCCAAGTTCTTTACTATTTTCCCACCACCGTACACTATGCCAACTGTAAGTGGTGACTTGCTCCTGGTCTTCCCAGATATATCTATACCTCCAACCGAAACAGGACCCTGGGCTCTGGCTAACTCTTCACCGGTAACTGGAGATATAAGAGGGGTATCAAGGAGGATTCCACCCTGAAGGCTGGTGGCATCGAGATTGCTCGAGACCTGAACGTCAAAGAGGTCCCCTTCCTTTGCATATGAAGGAACATCCAGAGTGATAGTCACTACTGCAACATTTCTGGGCTTTATAAGGTCTTGAGAGATCGTTATACCGAAATTCTTACTCATATTTGCCAGCATCTGCTGGGCTAAGGAGATATTCCTATCTCCAGTACCCTGCAGTCCGACAACTAATCCCATCCCCACCAGATTGATCCGATCTATCCCCTGGAGCTGGACTATATCTTTTATCCTTGCTCCATAAGAGATAGCGTTTAGAGAAAAGATAAATATCGCCAGCAGTATCAAGATAACATTTCTCATTCTTCTCACCCCAATTAAAATATAAGTCTTAAAAGCTCTTTAATCCAGTAGAGAATTGTAGAGAGTATTCCGCCATCTCTTGCCTTAGGTGCCGAACTCTGATACCTCACCTCTAGATCAACAACCTTCGAAGAATAGACGGTATTATCCTTATTTATATCTTCAGGCCTAACAAAACCCTTTATATATACTGTCTGTTCCTCGTTATTGACGGTTACCACCTTAGACCCCTCTATCAAAAGTAAACCACTGGGTAGGACATCCTTGACAATTGCACTTATATTACCTGAAAAATTGGCTGCCTGCGATGTACTTCTAGACCCGGAAAAGGCGGAAGAGAGCTCGACAAAAAAGGCGGTGATAAAGTCTAAAAAACCTACACCTGGTCCCCCCTTCAGGGTAACCGACTTATCTGTTCCGCTTCCCATCTGCTGATTAGCCTGAGTATACTCAGTTATTATAACAGTGACCGTATCCCCCTTGGTAAAAGCCTTATGGTCTGTATAGAGAGACTTTACCAGACCAAGATTTAAGATACCTATAAATATGATCAAGATAGATATAGTCCTTCTCATCTGAAGACCTCCACCTTTCCTCTTCCTATTACCGTACCCAAGACCTCCTTAAAACTCGAAGGATTTCTTAACCTTATGGTCTGTCCAAAATAACCATCCTGAAGGGCTATAAGCTTGGTAGAGATTGTGAGATTTCCAATACGCCTAATTGCCTCTACCTCTTCATTTTTGTTTACCAGTGGCGGTTCAACTACAGCGTTAGATGTGATAATCTGCCCGGGATATAGAATTCTTGTAGCAACTTTGCCTATTATGTCCTCTTTCTTTTCGATAGCGGAAGGAACAATACTATCTACTGTCTTCTCTGCTATCATTTCCTCAGTAATAACTGTCCCCTTAGGGACATAAACCTTTACCGCATAAACTACTTTTTTGATGTCTGTCTTAAAGGATAGGTTGACAGCCTTTATATACTTATCGTCAACATAAAATGAAACCTTCACTACAAGGACTTTGCTATTGGTTGAACTTAACTGCTTTATATCTATCCTTAGAGTCCCTTCAGGTAAGATTACACTGGGAATATCTTGTGAGAGAGGTTCCAGATTGGGTATTCCCATCTTTTCTCTTACAAGAGAAACCAATTCTTCTCTGGAGACTATCTGGGCGGTACGGGTAAATATAATCTTATCAGGAGATGATAGGTCCGTATCTTTCAGCAATGCAGGGAGTTTCATAGTAAGGATCTGCCTTATATACTGAGAAGAATATACGATACTTTTTCCTAGGGGAGGAGCGGGGAAGAGCTCTACCTGAAGAAATCCATCAGGTATACCCGACGGATCTTCCAATATATCTTTAAGATAAATCCTATCCCCGCTCACACTGACCGATGACTTTATCTTCAATACAGAGGCAAAGGAAATGCTCTGACACAGAAGGAAAAATAGGACCAGGAGAGATAAATAAGATCTCCTCATCCTATTTACCTACGCAGTGTATTTGCTATCTGGAGAATATCATCAGACGCCTGTATGGCTCTAGCATTGACCTCATATGCTCTCTGAGCTACGATCATATTTACCATCTCTTCTACCACTTTCACATTGGACATCTCTATAAACCCCTGAGCGATTGTACCAAAACCGCTATCACCAGGATTTCCAATGATCGGAGCTCCTGAAGCAGCTGTTGCCCTGAATAGATTCCTTCCAATACTCTCCAATCCAGAAGGATTTATAAACTTTGCCAGCTGGATCTGTCCCAAGGTCTGGAAATCTGTGGACCCTGGGAGAGTAACAGAAACGGTACCATCACTGGTAATGGCGATACTTGTAGCCTCTGGGGGTATGATGATCTCAGGAGCTAGGGGTAAACCATCCGAGTTTACAATTCTACCCTGACTATCTTTCTTAAATGCTCCATCCCTGGTATAAGCAACCGAGCCATCAGGCATAGTGATCTGGAAGAAACCATCTCCCTCAATAACGAGATCTAGCGTATTCTGTGTCTGTTGGAAATCACCCTGAGAGAATAACTTCTGAATAGCAACCGCTCTTACACCATGTCCAACCTGGACACTAGTTGGAACCTGAGCCCCCTGAGCTATCAATGCCCCAGCTGCCCTGATAGTGTTGTACAGGAGGTCCTGAAAATCGACCCTGCTCTTCTTAAAACCTGTAGTGTTTACATTTGCCAGGTTATTGGCAATCACATCAAGATTTAACTGCTGCGCTAACATACCAGAGGCTGCGCTCCACAATGCTGGTATCATAAATTCACCTCCAAATTTTTGCCAGCCCCTGCGTAGCAGTCCGGCCGGCAGATTATTTTAAGCAAACCTTCCCAGATCAGAAATAAGTCTTTCTGTGATGCTATCCTCAGCCTGTACTAGTTTCTGATTAGACTCATATGCCCTGTAAGCAGAGATAAGTTCAACCATTTCTCTTACAGTATTAACATTGGAGGTTTCCAGGGCATACTGCTCTATCTCAGGTTGAACAGGCTGGGGAATAAAATTCACAAGATTTTCTCCTATCTTTTCTATCACATCACCTCCTTGCGGGGTAACTACTCTAAGTGTATCGATATTCTCTCCATTTACAATCACTTCCCCCCTTCTGGTAAATACCACTACCCCACCCTGCGGGATTCTAATAGGTCCCCTCTCCCCCAGTACTACATACCCATCTGTCGTAGAGAGGTATCCATCATTGTTTATAACAAGTTGTCCGTTTTTCGTAAATCTCTCCCCCATAGGGGTATTGACTACAAGGAATCCATTTCTTATAGCTATATCTAGAGGATTATTAGATGGAATGTAATTACCAGGGGTATTTAAAGTTACTACCCCATCAACATAAGTTCCTGTTCCGGTAGTCCCTAAAGGTAAAGGACGATCACTACCGTAGAGTTTAAATAAAAAAACCTCAGGGAAGTTTCTGGTTACTGTCTGACTTCTCTTATAGCCAACAGTAGCTGAATTAGCAAGGTTATTCGATACAGTATTAACCCTTACTAACTCAGCCAACATCCCCGAGGCACCTGTATAGATTCCTCTAAACATTTATTCCCCTCAATTAATTTAAATGGCAGGCCCGGCAGGACTCGAACCCGCAACACCTGGTTTTGGAGACCAGTGCTCTGCCAATTGAGCTACGGGCCTATATTTATCTTACCTCTCTATGTACCGTATGCTTTCTGCAGAAGGGGCAAAACTTCTTAAGCTCCAATCTGTTGGTAGTATTCTTCTTATTTTTGGTGGTTGTATAATTCCTGTTTTTACATTCGGTGCAGGCTAAGGTTACTATATCTCTAGGCATCTCTATTCTATAAGCTGGGTAATAACTCCAGCTCCTACTGTCCTACCTCCTTCCCTGATAGCAAATCTTAACCCTTCTTCCAACGCTACCGGTACTATAAGCTCTACTTCCATATTTATGTTGTCCCCTGGCATTACCATCTCTACCCCTTCTGGTAACTTTATCGTCCCTGTCACATCTGTGGTCCTAAAGTAGAACTGTGGCCTGTATCCGTTGAAGAATGGTGTGTGTCTCCCTCCTTCTTCCTTCGTCAAAACGTATACCTCTCCCTTGAACTTCGTATATGGCCTTATGCTCTTCGGCTGTGCTAATACCATTCCCCTCTCTACTTCGTCTTTGTCTATTCCTCTTAACAACACTCCTATATTGTCTCCTGCTATCCCCTGGTCCAGCGTCTTCCTGAACATCTCTATCCCTGTCACTACACTCTTCAGTATCTCTTGCCTCATCCCTACTATCTCTACCTCGTCTCCTAGCTTCACTACCCCTCTCTCTACTCTTCCTGTCACTACCGTCCCTCTTCCTGTTATCGTGAATATGTCCTCTATTGGCATCAGGAATGGCTTGTCTATTGGCCTCTGCGGTGTTGGTATGTATTCATCTACTGCATCCATAAGCTCCCATATCTTACCACACCATTCACATTCCCTCTTACCACAGCCACACTCTAATGCCTTTAATGCTGAACCTCTTATTACCGGTACCTCGTCTCCAGGAAATTGATACTTGGATAACAGATCCCTTACCTCCATCTCTACTAGGTCTATAAGCTCTGGGTCGTCTACCATATCTATCTTGTTCAGAAATACTACTATGTATGGTACGTTAACCTGCCTTGCCAGTAGGATGTGTTCCCTTGTCTGTGGCATTGGACCATCTGCTGCCGAGACTACAAGTATAGCTCCATCCATCTGCGCTGCTCCGGTTATCATATTCTTTACGTAGTCTGCATGCCCTGGACAGTCTACATGTGCATAGTGCCTCTTCTCTGTCTCATACTCTACGTGAGAGATATTTATTGTTATCCCTCTTTCCCTCTCCTCAGGTGCGTTATCTATCTCGTAGAAGTCCTTGGGCTGTGTCCTCCCAAGTGTCGCCAGCACCTGAGTTATTGCTGCTGTCAGTGTAGTCTTTCCGTGGTCTACGTGTCCTATAGTGCCCACATTTACATGCGGTTTAGTCCTTTCAAACTTCTGCTTAGCCATACCTACTTATCTTCCTCCTATACAATCTTCTCGATTTCAGTATAAAAAATAAATTATGGAGCCCACAACCGGGATCGAACCGGTGACCTTATCCTTACCAAGGATACGCTCTGCCTACTGAGCTATGTGGGCTCTTATGGAGCGGGAAACGGGACTCGAACCCGCGACACCCAGCTTGGAAGGCTGGCGCTCTACCAACTGAGCTATTCCCGCACTGGTGGGGAGGGAGAGATTCGAACTCCCGAAGGCAGGCGCCAACTGATTTACAGTCAGTCCCCTTTGGCCACTTGGGTACCTCCCCACTGGAGCCGACGATCCGACTCGAACGGACAACCCGCTGATTACAAATCAGCTGCTCTACCGGTTGAGCTACGTCGGCCCAGCAGTCTAGTAATAATTATACCCTAAGAGGTTACCAAATGCAATAGGGTGTATGAGGAGTAACTGTTGCAATTTAGGTTGATAAATCAGCACAAATAGAGAAGGGGTAGATTTACATATATCTCTCTATAAACTCTCTTGGAGTAAGAATCTCTGGTCTATCTGTTTCCATTCCAGCGAAATCTTTATCTCCCGTTATTAATATATCTACATCTCCTAGAATTGCTGATACCAGAACGGGTAGGTTCTTTTTATCAAAAATGTTAGGATATTTTGATGGATCTATAATTGTTGGGGTATAGATTATTTCGGACGGAAATTTTGTTAGAAAGTCTTCTAGTATCTGCATTTTATCCTTAAACTTTCTCTCGAAGATAATATGCAACTCTTCTATAATGTAGGAACATAAAATTGGGGTATGTTTTAAGCTAATCTCTTCTAAAACTTTTGCTGGGATAGAAGAGGGGAGTAAGATTGCAGAGACTATTACATTTGTATCAGGCATTATCCTCATATCTATTTTTCCATATCTCTTCTCTTAATTTCTTCACAAACTCTGTTATTTCTTCCTCTGTCTTTAGTCCAGAGTTTTCTGCTTCTTGTTTCATTGTCTCTTGTATCTCCTTTATAGCCACATATCCTGCATTAAGAAGGATAACCCTATCCCCTTCTTCTATGAATAATACCTTGTCTCCTTCCTTGAGATTAAGCTTCTTTCTGATCTCAATAGGTATAATGACTTGCCCTTTGGATGAGACCTTTGCAATTTTCATCTTTCACCTCTTACTTTCTTTACTGTATGTATCATTATACCATAAAACTTAGGAGAAAGGGGACGATAAGCTGATACAGTTTCCTCTGAATCCGCAAGAAAACTGGTTTCATCCTGCCACTCCTAGGCCACCTCAAGCATCTGGGTAAGACAGTATCCATATTAATTACATCGATCTTCTTACCAGTCTGGGCTCTGGCTTGAGAAAGAGCTACTCTTACCTCATCTGTAGTCAGACAATTACAAGGGAAACTGCCTGTTGTATCGTCCCAGCATATTCCACGTAAGCCATCATTAACTGTATTGGGTAGCCTCTTGAGTATTTATAATCATAAATCTATAGCAAAATTAGAAAGACTTAAAAAACTTATCAAAAATTTCAGGAAGTTTTTCTCTCAATACTCTAATCCCCTCTTCTGTTATTCCACCCTTAGTAGCGACCCTACCCATAACCTCTTCAAAGGTTAAATCTTTCTCTATAAAAAACTTTGTAGTTCCATAAATGGATTTTATTATTTCAAGGAATCTTCATAACTTCTACCCTTCTTTTTTGAGAAACTCAAAGATAAAATAACATAGGCCTAAGAGCAGAATAATATCCCCAATGCTATGGACACTTGCATAGGGTTTTAAAAATGTTGGGGCTATTATATCCCCAAGAAAGTTGAGTCTAGTTTCCTGAGACATAGGTATACCGTTATAGTATCTTCCAAACTTATTCAGCATCTCTACCTTATCGAATTTTCCCATTATTTGAAGTTTATTAATATCCTGAGGCATATATCCGCCGTTGGCAACTATAACGGTAAGATTAGAGAGAAATCCTATAAGGGCAATCCTCATCCCTCTGTATCTAAAATTTAAAACTATCACTGCGAGTAACATAAGAAGAGATAAGATATAGAGATATGGAGTCAGGTATCGATAACCAGAGTGAAAGAATCTTTCACTGAATATAATTATCTGTATGGCAAGACCCAAGATAATGAGAGGAAATCCTCGGAATGACTTCTTCTCAATACCCCCTATACCTCTATTAATTATTATGGCAATTATTGAACATATACCAATTACTAATATATAGAGCATTCATACCCCTCACTGCAGGTAACTAAAGTTATTCTAACATAATCTTATGGATCAGGAAACCTTACTACCCAGTATTACAGTAAAACCTGCAGACCTGAAGAATCCTTCCTTAGGAGCTTCAACCTCTTTTATACTATCAGGCTCTTGAAATAGTGTAGAGACGATCTCTTCTATTCTAAAACCAGAATCTGATAGAAATCCCTCTATCTCTTCAAGAGAGTAAAAATTAGCATACTTATAAAATCGGTGTCTCTCTTCTTTCTTCTTCATATACAGTCTTCCCCAGGGACTATCTCTTAAAACTAATCCAAGAACAACCTTTCCATCCGGCTTCAAGATGCGATTAGCCTCTCTTAAGACAGCTGTCGGAGACTCAACAAAACAGAGAGTTACAATAAGAAAAACCGCACCAAATGACCCTTTTTTAAAGAACTGTTCTTCTCCTTTAGCCTGATAGACCTTTATCCCTCGCTTCTTTGCCATCTTTAGAAGCTCTAAAGATGGATCTATACCAACCTCGATGCCTAGAGCCTGGGCAAAACGTCCGCTACCTACCCCTACCTCAAGCCATGGTTTAGGAAGTAGACGCAGGACCTTTCGAAGGGCAAGTACCTCAGTCTCAAATATAAGCTTCCCATCTCTATCAAACCAGGAGTCATACTCTTCAGCTAACAAATCAAATGGGCTAAAATAACTCACCGTATCCTCCACTCTGAAATATCTCAGTTAGTTATTATAACAAGAAATCTATAGAAGTATAAAGATAAGCGATACTCTTTTTGCTATTTACAAAAAGAATTTTATCTGTTAAAATAGAGTAGGCTGGGCCGCTAGCTCAGTGGTAGAGCACCTGACTTTTAATCAGGGTGTCACAGGTTCGATCCCTGTGCGGCTCACCAGAGTGCCCCCATCGTCTAGAGGCCTAGGACACGGCCCTTTCAAGGCCGAGACAGGGATTCGAATTCCCTTGGGGGCACCAGAGTAATTTATATAATAATAGTTTGGATATTAGGCGATGGAGCTCGCCTTTACTGCCTGGATTGGGCTGATAGCTCCTACAGGACGAGAGTTCTGTAGGAGCTATTTTTGTTAGTAATTGTATAGAAGAGGGTGAAAAATGAGTATAAGAACCAATGCATATTACGAGTTATTAGATGCAATGAAAGAGAGGGGTTGTCCTTTATGCTTTCTGTTAGAGATGTTTACCGAAAGGTATATAGACAATCTACTCTATGAGAATGTAAATGACACCAATCTAAGAACAAAGTTAGTAACATCTGGAGGATTTTGCAAGGAGCATTCTCAAAAGATCCTCAGGTTTGGGTATAAAGGATACGCCCTGGGTATCTCCATACTCTACAAAGACCTTGCAGATGCATACATTAGAGACTTCAATAGAGGGACTTTAACTCCAAATAGAAGCTGTATTATATGTGAAGCCACGAAAAATCTGGAGGATAGATTGATAGAAGAGTTGTTAAAAGACATAAAAGAATACGAGTTCTATCAGGCATATAGAAACTCCAGTGGGCTCTGTATGACTCATCTATCAAAAGTGTTATCTCTCTCTAAGGATAAAGAGACCAAGGATATCTTTTTAGAGATCTCCGCATTGAAGCTTAAAGAGATCTCAGATCAGCTTGCAGAGTTTATAAGGAAACAGGACTATAGATTTAGGGAGGAAACGATAGGGGTAGAGGGGGACAGTTGGATAAGAGCGATAGAGATGCTAAAACTAAGATAGGAGGGAATAAGATTGGGAGAAATAGTTGCAGTTGGTATCGGAGGTTTTATCGGAGCAGTAATGAGGTATATAGTTTCTCAGTGGATTAAAATGAATCTTGGGGAGAGGTTCCCATTTGTAAGTCTTGTAATAAATGTAACTGGATGCTTTCTCGCAGGGATATTTTTAGCCATATTCAGTAAGAGACTACAGATTCCTGATATAACTAAGACCGTCATTATGGTTGGATTTCTCGGTGCATTTACCACTTTCTCAGCCTTCGGTATAGAAACTATAAACCACCTTAAAGCTGGTAAGCCTATGCTAGCAATGAATAATATTCTCCTCAATATTATTATGTCTCTAGGGGCGATAGAGCTGGGGCTTAGGATGATAAAGTGATATAATTAAGTTAAAAAATATTGACACAGGAGGTCTGTAGGATGCGTATAGGAAGCTCTAGTTACTCTTTTAAAAGATTTAATTATGGCAGACCGGAAGAGTTAAGCCTGACTTTAGAAGATATCTTTCCTCTAGCGCATAGGTATGGACTTGATGGCCTGGAACTTCTTGCTGTCCAGTTCGACTCTGATAGTGATGAGTATGTTGCAAAGATCAAACAGTTGGCTGTTTTAAATTCACAGGATATCTATGCGCTCTCTGTCCATAATAACTTTGTAAATCCTGATCCAGAAATAAGAAGGTCTGAGGTAGAGAAGGTAAAGAAATGGATAGTTATAGCTTCAAAACTAGGAGCCCCTACAATAAGAGTCTTTGGAGGCAGATGGGGGACTATCAAGGACTTTATAGAACTGATGGCTCTTGATGGGAAGGAACCACCTCTGGAGGGATACTCTTATGAGCAGGGAGTAGAGTGGAATATAGAATGTTTTAAGGAATGCACAGAGTTTGCCAGTCAATATGGGATCACTCTGGCGGTAGAGAATCACTGGGGGCTTACCTATTCTGCTAAAGGCGTACTGGACATAATAAACGGTGTAGATAGTAAATGGTTAAAGGTCTGCCTGGACTGTGGAAACTTTAGGGAGAATACATACGAACAGCTAGCCTCTCTAATACCTCATACCGTTCTGGTCCATGCAAAGACTTACTGGGGTGGGGGAATCTTTTATGACTTTAACCTCAATCCTGACTACGTTAAGATAGTCAGAATGCTCAAAGATGCTGGCTATAACGGTTACCTCTCTATCGAGTTTGAAGGGAAATCACCCTCTGAGGAAGGTATCTTAGCCAGCATCCAGTTATTAAATCAGGCAATCAAGTTATCTTGAGAGGAAGAGGGGCTCTATCTGCAACTTGGAGCCCCTTTGGAACATCCATCTTTACATCTGAGGCAGTCTATACATTCACCTTTGTCTATTTTAGTATTACCTTCTCGATTCTCTATCGCTCCCATAGGGCATAGTCTTTCACATCTCTGGCAGTTTACACATTTATTCCTGTCTATTCTTACACCAAATATAGAGAATCTGGCTATTATAGAAAGGAATCCTCCCATTGGGCATATATACTTACAATAGACTCTCTCAATGAATACGGAGAGACCAAGCACAACTAAAAGGAGAATAAATGCCAATTTACTTCCACTAAAGTTGAAAAGGACCTTGAATGGTTCATACTTACCCCATATATACCTAGAGCTGATGATGGTAAGGTAGAGAAATATACCGAGTATAACAAACCTTATATTATACCTTAGATACCTATCCAGATTCTTAGGAACCTTTATCTTATATCTATCCACATATATAAGCTCCTGTACCGCTCCAAGAGGACATACCCATCCACAGTAGACCCTTCCAAACAGGACCGTAATAATAGTTACAAGTATAAATAGAAAAGCCCCCACGCTGGTAAATATATGGAATATCGATCCCGCTGGACAAGGACAGGCACCAAGGTAAAAACCCAGGACTATAACACTTAGAAAGAGCATTACCTTTCTTAAAGGACTCAACTTTAACAGATATACCAGTATACCTGCCCCTAAAAATATTATCCACAGGTAATACCTGCTCAATAAATCTATAATTTGCTCTACCATCTTAGACCTCCTTCTTTTTTCTTTCATTCTACAGATGTATTCTTAAACTCAGTTTGATCTAAGCTTAGAAATTCCTTAGAGTTTTAGTGTATAATAAGAATCAGAGGAGAATCCTATGAAAAAGATACTCATTGTAGAGGATGACCCTAAAATATCCCGGGTACTTGAACTTGAGCTGTCCCACGAAGGTTATACAACTCGTACAGTGGGTGATGGGTACGATGCCTTAGTAGAGTTTGAAGAGTTTAAGCCTGACATAGTAGTCTTAGATATACTTCTACCAGGGCTAAATGGGAAGGAGGTCGCTAAAAGGTTAAGAGATAAAGATACTAATGTCGGAATTATTATGCTTACTGCCCTGGGGGATATAAAGGACAAGCTGGAAGCATTCAAATATGGTGCGGATGATTATCTGGTAAAGCCATTCAGTATAGAAGAGCTGATAGCAAGGATAGAGGCAATATCTAGAAGGAGAGAATCTGCCAAAAGGACCAGTCTGAATCTCTTTGGTATAGAATTACTACCCGACCAGTACAGAATCTTTGTCGATGGAAGGGAGATAGAACTCTCAAAGACAGAGTTTTCACTTTTATACCTCCTGATGAAGAATAAAGATATTGTCCTGAGTAAGGAGAGAATACTAGAGGTAGTGTGGGGTGACTATGAGGGAGAAAGAGAAAATCTAGTTGAGGTATATATAAACTATCTCAGGAAGAAATTGGGAGATAAGGGTAAGTATATTAAAACCATAAGGGGAGTTGGGTATACTTTTAGAGGTGAAGGGTGAAGATAGCCTTAAGGTTGACACTTACATATGCATCTATCTTTATAGTCGTTATACTCTCCTCTCTATCTTTTTTCTACTGGAATACCGAAAGACTGCTTCTCGATGAGAATAGGAAGAGCCTTCTTAGAGGACCGGAGGTTGAAGGATACCTTAAAGATGGCTCTGGACGTGGAAAGTTATCCTCCCTATACATAGCCTCTGGAGATAGAATATTACAGGACCCATTTAACATTGGTATTATAGATAGAGAAGGCGTATACAGGATATCAAATACCTATGTTCTTCTAGTAAGGAGAGGGAACTATCTCCTGGGTAAAGATATAACCCCTACTGTATTGGCACTTAACAGACTGAAGTATAGCCTTTTTATCTCTTCTTTCTTCAGTATCCTCTTATCAGTCCTTCTCGGATATATACTCTCTCAGAGATTTCTTTCACCAATCAGAAAGATCATCTCTGTTGCCAGAGATATAGATACTAGAAGGCTTGATAGAAGGATAGAACCTCCAAAGACCAATGATGAACTTATGGATTTGACCTTGACCATAAACAGTATGCTTGACAGGATCAGCGATTCTTATAGGAGGCAGGAACAGTTTATAGCAGACGTATCGCATGAACTTAGAACACCTTTAACAGCCCTTTTAGGTTATGTAAGACTCCTTAACAGATGGGGAAAAGACGACAAAAAGGTAATGGAGGAATCTCTCAGGGCTATCGAAGAGACCGCTGAAGGGATGGAAAAGATTATAGAGACCCTACTGGAAACAATAAAGACCAGAGAAGATATTTCTCTTGAAGAGATAGACTTAGAATCTTTTTTAAATGAGAGAAGAGATTATTACAGTAAACTTTATCCTAACTTTCAATTCAAGGTGCTACTATCTGATAGTTCAAAGAAGATTCTCTCCTCCAGACCTTTATTGGAGATCATCCTAAATATACTGGTTGAAAATGCTGTAAGAAATAGCCTGGATAAGAAAGTCATAGAGCTTGGATGGGAAAATTCTGGGTTATTTGTGAGAGACTATGGTAAGGGTATCCCTCTAGAGGAAAGGGAGAGGATCTTTGAGAGATTCTACAAAAATGGAGAAGGCAAGGGATATGGACTTGGTCTTTCCCTTGCCAGAAAGCTTGCCAGACTGTTAAACATAGAGATACAAATCGAGAGTGAAGAGGGTAGAGGGAGCACCTTCTACCTCATCCCAAAAGAGGATTGAATGGCTCCCTCCTGTAAACTTACTTGACCACTGTTCCCTTGACTGTTACTGTCTGAATGCCTTCTTTAGGGCAGTCCCTTATGATGGTTACAGTAGCTTCCCCTGGAGTAGTAAACTGAACGGTAAACTTCAGTATATCTACTCCATCCTTCTTTATCCATTTCCCCGGATCTACAACCTTTCCACCCTTTACCTCTATCTTTGTTTCCTCCAGAGGAAGTACACAGTTCCTGTGGACTTGAATCCTCTCTAAAGTAAATGTGATCTTCTCTCCGACCTTAGCAGTAAACTTATCAGGGGTAAGTTTCATCTCACAGGCAAGGACAACCCCATAGAAGTAACTTGTCAACAGCCCAGCCAGTACTAAAACTACCAATAATCTTTTCATCTTTAACACCTCCTTATTTGATGTCAATTACATCGTAAGGTGGTATACTTAAGAGAAGATAAGATTAAGCTTAAAAATTCCTTAGAGTTTTAGGAGGGCTTTATGACCATAAAAGTTATTGCAGAAGCTTCTACAGAACTTGAGAGAAGGACTGTTGGGTGGGGAGTCTCATTCCTCGTTGGAGAGGATCTACTCTTCGATACCTTTTCTAACGAAGACTTCCTAAAAGAGAATCTTGTAAAATCCGGGATCGATATAAGACAGTTAAAATATATCGTCATATCTCACGACCACTGGGATCATACCGGAGGGCTCTGGCATATCTTGAAGGAGAATCCAGCGGTGAAGGTCTTCATATGTAAGGGTTTTAGTACTGAGTTCAAGGAGAAACTCAGTGGCTTTAAAGTAGATGTAGTAGAAGTAGAAAAACCGATGGAGATAGAAAGAGGGATATTTACCTCGGGAGAGATAATTGGTACTTACAATAATACTCCCCTGCCAGAACAAGCCCTGATTATAAAGGGCGATAGGCTTACTATAATTACAGGATGTGCCCATCCTGGTATAGTTACTATGCTTAGAAGGATAAGTGAGACTTTTCCTCAAAGGATAGGTTTAATCCTGGGGGGTTTTCACCTGTACGATAAATCCGATACCGAAGTACATAGAGTAGTTAAAGAGCTCATAGCACTTGATGTGGAAAGGGTAGCACCCTGCCACTGTACCGGGGAAAAGGCTATAGATATCTTTCAGAGGGAGTTTGAAGATAGATTTATCAAGATACATACAGGAACAGAACTGGAGGTATAAATTTTATCCCAGAGTCATAAAGGACTTGATACATAGGGTATAATGAATTTAAACAACTATAAAAATCGGGTATGCTTTAATGGATAAAAGGGATAGTATAAAGTCTAAGTTTGAACTGGCACTTTCTATCTTTACGGTGTTTTTTAAGATAGGGGCGTTTACCTGGGGGGGAGGTTACGCTATGCTTCCCCTTATAAAGAACGAAGTGGTAGAAAGGAGAAAATGGATTACTTCAGAGGACTTTATAGACGGGATAGCCGTATCACAGAGTCTCCCCGGTCCAATTGCTGTAAATACAGCAACATTTGTTGGACATAAACTCTGCGGGAAGTTCGGTGCGATAGTGGCTGTAACTGGAGCAATATTACCCCCGACCATCTCAATATTAGTAATAGCAATGTTTTTCTCGAGGTTCAGGGAACTTACAGTAGTTCAGAATTTCTTTAAAGGGGCAAATCCTGCAATAATAGCCCTCATAGTAAGCGCAGTAATAGACATAGGTAAGAGCGCCTTGAAAAGATACAGGGAATTTGTTATCACTCTGATCCTCCTATTCTTACTTATATACCTCAGGATACACCCGATATTAGCAATAGTAATATCAGCTATACTGGGAATAGTCTTTGGAGAGAAAAGGTGATACTCCTTAAGCTCTTTTTGGCTTTTGCCCAGATTGGACTTTTTGCCTTTGGTGGTGGATATGCCATACTGCCTCTTATAGAAAAGGAGATGGTAAATAACCTCCACTGGCTTACCCATAAAGAGTTTCTGGAGGTAGTTACAATATCACAGCTTACTCCAGGTCCAATAGCAATTAATGCAGCTACATTTGTCGGTTATAAGGTAGGTGGAGTTATAGGTTCTCTTATTGCCACTGTTTCTGTCTGTCTTCCTCCAGTGATACTTGTCCTCATTGTGGTTAGATTCTTAAAAAGGTTTGAGACAAATATATGGGTGAATAATGTTCTGAAGGGATTAAGACCTGCTGTAGTTGCATTGATCGCCTCTGCTGCTTATTCACTGGTAAGAGGTGGAGGGATCACGGAGATAAAGGGTCTAATTATTGGTATAGCAAGCTTTATTATACTGAGGACAAGGAAATTAGACCCTATCCTCATACTTATTATAGCAGGCATTGTTGGGATACTTATATATCAGTAAAAATTTTTAAAGAGGTGATGACATTATGAAGACAATCTTTTTGGTACCTGGAAAAATGGAACTATGAAGTATACACCCTCCTGGATAAAGAATAACCCTAAAAGATTTAAAAGGGTGGTTACTAAAGAAGGGATAATTACATCTGTGCTTTCATCTCACTGCAAAGAAAATCTGAATGCCGACTTAAGAGCTTTCTCTGTATTAATGGATCATAAACAGAAAAAGAAACGGTGATGAGAGTGACTTTGGCATATGGATCCAGCCAGATATAGGAGTAGTAAGGGCTACAATAGCAGAATAATAGTTCTTACGGAGGTGCTATGAGTAGAATTAGGGACATAAAATTTATTCTCAGGGAGTATAGATTCAAAAAGCCATTCTGTATAGCATATAGTTCTGCCTCAGAGACAGAGAATATTGAGATACTACTTATAACCGAGAATGGTACTGTAGGATATGGAGAGTCTGCCCCTTCATTCAGGATAAATGGGGAGACCACAGAGATGGTGATGTCTCTAGAGCCAAAGATCAAAGAGATGATATTGGGTAGGGATGTAAGACGCTATAGAGAGATATTCAACATCACAGATAGACTCATCTCTTCCCCTAGTCTCCGGGCAGGGGTACAGTTTTCGGTAATTGATGCCTTCTGTAAAGAATGTGGAATTGGGGTATGGGAACTCTTTGGAGGGGCAAAGAATGAGATAGAGACAGATAGAACCGTTTCAGTAAGACCAATGAAAGAGAGAATCGAAGAGGCAGTTGAGATATATAAAGAGGGCTTCAGGGTGATAAAGATAAAGGTCGGTGAAGATCTCAATGAAGACATAGAGGCTATCAATGAAATTTGTAGACTCACCAGAGGCTGTAGATATATAGTTGACGCCAATGAAAACTATACCCCTAAAGAGGCTGTCCATTTCGCAAAGAGGCTCTACTCTGACGGGATAGATATATCGGTCTTCGAGCAACCTGTTAACAGGTATAACATAGAAGGATTGAGATATGTCAGATTCAACTCTCCCTTCCCTGTCTGTGCAGATGAGGCTGTAAGATCAAGATATGACGCTCTAAGACTAATCAAGGAAGAGGCTATAGATATGATCAATATAAAGCTTATGAAGAGTGGCATATCAGATGCAATTTCTATAGTTGAGCTGGCAAAGTTAGCCAATATAAGACTGATGATAGGATGTGTAAGCGAATCAAGTATCGGGATTAACCAGAGTGTTCAGTTCGCCTGTGGTATCGGAAGTTTTGACTTCTGTGACCTTGATTCACATCTTATGTTAGATGAGAATGAGTATCGAGGTGAATTTAGGCAGATTGGCAGTAAGATGAAAGTTGGATAATCTATTGACATTTTATATAAAGAGTCTATACTTATTAGTAGAAAAGAACATATGAGGAGGTGATGGGAAAAAGGCTAAAAGAAGATTTTATAAGTCTGGTTTTGTTTTAAACCTTTTAAATAGCTTTTATGGTAATTTCCATTTCAAGATATCATATCTTATAATTCCAAGAGAAGACTAATCTTTAAGCCTGTTATTTAAAAGGGGGTTTTGGGTTTTCTGTTTAAAAAATAATTTTTGGAGGAGGTAGAAGATGAAGGCTCTAGTTTGGAAGTTTCTTGTCTTGGTTCTGATTGTATTTATTATGGGTCAGATTGGTGGAAGTTGCAGTAACTGTATAAATCTACTGGTTGTCATTACGAGTCCTACCAATGGTGCTACAGTGAGCGATATGGTTGAGCTAAAAGCCAGTGTAGTCGGCTCTCTGGCTTCAAGTGTAACAAGGGTAGAATTTACTATAACCGGTGGTCCGTATCCCCCATGTATATTTACTGCTTATCCACCATCTTATTCTACCGATTGGGATACCACCACTTTTGTCAATGGAACCTACTCGATAAAGGCAAAGGCATACACTTCTGGTGGAACAACTAGTGAATCTCCAGCTATAAGTGTCACAGTTAATAATAATATCAAGTGGACATTTATGGTGTACATAAATGGAGATAACAACCTTGAAAGTGTAGTTCAAGCTGATTTGAATGAGATGATGGCTGTTGGTTCTACGGATAAGCTAGACATTATAGTTCAGGTAGATAAGTATAGTCAAAGTGGATGCTGGAGATACAAGGTGAATCAGGGAAGTTTGACAACACTAGATACTCTTCCTGAACAAGACTTTGGTGATCCGAATGTTCTTCTAAACTTTATAGACTGGGCAATGACAAACTATCCTGCCAGTAGATACGTATTAGTTATCTGGGACCATGGAGGTGGCTGGAGGAGAAAGGCTGGAGAAGCCATAAAGGGAATCTCTTACGATGACCATGGTGGTTATATAGATACCGTAGAGTTGGGTAACGTCTTTGCCTCTATATCTAGGCCAATACATATCGTAGGAATGGATGCCTGCCTTATGCAGATGGAAGAGGTTGCCCACCAAATAATGTTTAGAGGATACTATCTGGTAGCATCTGAAGAAACTATACCCGGTTATGGTTGGCCCTATGATAATATATTACAGGAAATAAAGAACAATCCTAATATAGATTTATCCACTTTCACACAGAAGATAGTAGACCATTATGTGGCTGAATATTCGGGTGGTAGTGTTACCCTATCTTCTAGGATTCTATATTCAAGAGAGGTGGCTTATAAGGCTAACGACTTGGCTCACGCTATCAGGAGCAATCCGAACGCATGGGGAACGATAAGAGAGATAATAAGTAGTACTCAGCGTTATTACTATACAGACTATAAAGACCTGTACGATTTTGCTAGAAGGCTCAAGGATAGCACCTCAATGCCAACCGCAATAAAGAATGCAGCACAAGCAGTAATGACTGCTATAAACAATGTGGTGGTAAAAGAAGGACATAATGGCACCAGTATGGCTAATTCACATGGTATCTCTATATGGTTACCGCATAGCCCAGACCAGTTCAATAACGGTAAGGCAGGTTATTCTCTCTTAGATTTTGCTCATGATACAGAATGGGACGAAATGCTGGATGACCTGTATTAAAGAATAAGATTCTATAGAGCCAGGTAGGATCAATACGAGCCAGGTTCTGCCTGGCTCTTTTATTTTATAATTTCTGACTCTTAAAGTTTTTATAAGCCAAACAAACCTCAGAAATACTGGTAGGACAAGCCTCTCCTTGTCCATCATAGATAGGTGTCGACCTAATTCCTCTTGACATATTAAACATTTAGTTGTATATATAAGTATATGAGACTACAGATTGGTGGTATTAAGGTTTTAGATAAGAATAGTCCAATACCACTTTACTACCAGCTAAAAGAGATACTTTTAGACAAGATAAGAAACGGGGAGAT
>Ga0080004_1148944_pt1 | contig 47109 bp, 42 predicted proteins | sample WasSprMetagenome_FD_69207 | JGI IMG/M metagenome (GOLD analysis project Ga0080004, IMG submission 69207) | Sulfidic aquatic microbial communities from Washburn Spring, Yellowstone National Park, USA - WS (SPADES assembly) (version 2) | ecosystem: Environmental > Aquatic > Thermal springs > Hot...
CGCACGAGAAATTCCGTATCCATTCCCAATACGAAAACCAACCTTGGTTGCGGGAGATCAATCCGGAACCCTTGGTGGACTTAAACCCCCAGGAAGCCCGTAAGCGAGGGATCGGCGACGGCGACCTGGTAGAGGTCTTCAATGATCGCGGCCATGCCCTTCTGCTTTTGGCCTTGCTGGGTCTAGATCGTTCTGGGTGGTGCAGGGTGGATAAATCTCTTTTTTCTACTCTAGGAGAAGTACTGGTAGTTTTAATTGCCGTAGATGTATTTTTGTATTTTCTGAGGTCCTTACCGCCGGCTCTTGACGGGCGAGACCCCCGAAGGAGTTTTGCAGGACATTACGGCTGTCCTGCAAAAATTAGAGGCCGCAGATTCCTCTTTCCGGGGTAAAGTTTTCATCGCTTTCAACGACTTTAGCAACCTATACAGGATTCAGGATCAACAGCCCTCGCTTTGCCCTTGGTTGGAAGATGGAGAAGGAACACTGGTTGGTGCGGGAAGCAGTCCAGGCCTTGAGAAAAGCCAATCTGGACCCCGCAATCTCTTATTATTCCTTTTGTACCAACGGCAGTTCCTCGGCAGGTATATATGGTATTCCCACCATCGGTTTTGGACCCGGCCGGGAAACCAAAGCCCATATAGTGGATGAGTATCTGGAAGTGGACCAACTGTATAGAAGTGCCGTCGGGTATTACTATCTGGCCATGGAGCTGGCTGACCCAACGGCCTGATGGTAGGAAAGGGCGGGCTATAAACACGTTCCCAGGCAGAGGCGGGTGCGTGATTGTGTCTTACTACTCCGGTAAATAAACCTTACACTCTAAGGTTACGGACCTGTTGCCAAACTCATTGGTATGAAGGATTTTCGTGGATCATGTGGAATCTTCCTCTGTAAAAAGCAGAACGTGGAGTGATACACCTTGATGGGCCGCCGCACACCTTAAGCCTAAGCTCTTCTACCAGATAAGCCTTGAAGAGCGTATCCCTCAGGACCACCTCCTCCGCAAGATTTCAAGCGTCGTTGATTTCTCTTTCATCTACGATTACGTTCGTCCCTACTACAGCCATACTGGCGCTCCTTCCGTGGACCCAGTCGTCATCTTCAAGATGGCCCTCCTCGGCTACCTCTACGGGATAACCAGCGAAAGAAAGTTGGCTGAAGAGTGCCGGCTTAACCTGGCCTTCATGTGGTTTCTGGGATACGACTTAGACGAGATGCCTCCTGACCACAGCATCCTTTCCAAGGCGCGGGCCCGCTTCGGAAGAGAGGTTTACGAGCAGTTCTTCCGGCATGTTGTCCGGCTATGCCAAGAGGCAGGTCTAGTGGAAGGAGAGAAAGTATTCATCGACGCCACTCTCCTTAAGGCTAACGCTTCCCTTGACTCCCTGGTGGAGAGAGAAGTCTATCACCAGCTCAAAACAACACCTGAGGAATATCTCGACCGCGTTTGGGAGGAAAACCCCCTGGAAAGCCCTAAAGACCTGGACGAGAGCAATTCTTCGGGCTCAGATGAGCCACCGCCGCGGGAAGAGGCCCGCAAGAAGCCTTCTGGGAGAAGCGTAAGGACCAACGAGAGGTGGGTAAGCCGCACCGACCCGGACGCTTCCCTTGTCACCCGGAAGGGTCTATCGAAGCCGCTTCTGGCCCACAAGGTGCACATTGCAGTGGACGGAGGAAGGGCAGGACCTGCACCGCCGTAGAGACCACGCCCGGAGAAGTGGCAGAGTGTCAAGTTCTGCCTACTCTCTTGGGCAAGCATATCTTCTGTACCCATTCCCGTCCAGAAGAAGCAGTAGCTGACCGGGCTTACGGAACAAGAGAAGTTTATCGTCATCTAGAAAGCATGGGTATTCTACCTACCATACCGCGGCGCCAGACCTGGCAAAGCTTACGGGAGAAAAGGCTTAAAGCTGGCTTCAGGTACGATGAGAAGCGTGATGTGTACATCTGCCCTGCAGGAAAAACCCTTTACCGCATCAAAGAGCAAGCTGATGGTTCAGTAGTTTACAAGGTGCACCGCTTGGCCTGCAAAGGGTGCCCTCACCAAGGCACATTATGCCTAGCCAAGCGACCTTCCATTAAGCGGTATTTGGATGAGGAGCTTCTTTCCCGGGTAAAGAGCCACCTAGAGACAGAGCGAGCTAAAATAGGCTTACGCCAGCGTACGTACTGGCCAGAAACGGTGTTTGCGGAGAAGAAAGGGCCGAGGGGGCTTAACCGGGCAACCCTCCGGGGTACGGTTAAGGTGCACATTCAGGCTTTGCTTGCCCTGGCAGTGCATAATATCAGACAACTAGTCAAGGCGATGGAAAGAAAGTCGAAAGAAATTTCGCAGGTCCACGGTTTGGAAGTAAAAATGCCCCAGCTATTATGGGTCAACCCATCTCTGGTCCCATTACCTTAGTAGTTTACACCGAGTTTGGCAACAGGTCCATTGACAAATACAACTTTAGGCGGTACAGCTACTTCTATAGGTTTAGGAGCGTTGCAGATAAATAGTGGGTTGAATTTTTTATTTGGCATACCGTCGGATAAGGTTGTACAACTTATTATTGTAATTATCTCTACTATTGCTTTCACTTATTCAGCTGTTAGAGGAATTAAAGGCGGTATCCGTTATTTTTCAGAAGCTAGCTTTTATATAGGGATTTTGTTGATGGTTTACATTTTTATATTAGGGCCAGCCAGGTTTATTTTGGATATATTTACTGATTCTGTAGGTTCTTATTTACAGAATGTTATACGGATGAGTTTCTGGACAGACCCGGTAAAACGTTCGGGTTGGCCTGGTAGTTGGACTGTGTTTTACTGGGCCTGGTGGATAGCATGGGCACCTTTTGTAGGGCCTTTCTTTGCTCGCATTTCCCGGGGACGCACTATACGGGAGTTTGTATTTGGGGTATTAATATTTCCTACCATTTTTGATTTAATATGGTTTGCAGTTTTTGGTGGGAGCGGGTTATATTTTGAGATATTTGGTGGTGGAGGCCTTGCTGATGCTGTTAAGAAAGATGTAGCTACTTCGGTATTTTTATTGTTAAAGCATTATCCCCTTTTCTTCCTTACTAGCTTAGCTACAGTGATAACAGCAGCATCTTTCTATATCAATTCAGCAGACGCGGCTACCTTTACAGCGGGTATGCTGAGTTGTAACGGAAATTTAGAACCTTCCACTCGAATTAAAATACTATGGGGTATTATATCGGGGGCAGTAGCAGGTATACTTTTGCTTGGTGGAGGATTAGAAGGTTTACAAACGGCGTCCATTGTAGCAGCCTTCCCCTTTATGTGGATTATGGTAGTTATGTGTGTTTCTTTCGTTAAAGTCTTAAACCGTGAATAGTTTTGAGTGAAATTTAATCTGGCTTAGACTTAGGGTCAGAGGTGAACCTTAGGCAAGGGAAGCAGGTCGCCCTGGCCCTATGCCTACCTCTATACAACTTTAATTGATTGCTCATCTTTTTGCATTCTGCCCATTTTTTTGCATGCAAATAATTGGGCAGAATTAAAATTCCCTTTGTAAGTTCCAGTTTAAAAGTTAACTTAGAGGATCCTTAACCATGGCATGAATTTTGCAAAAGCTATTGATAAAGGACAAAGAAATTAATGTAATGTAGAGATAACGCCGGGATAAGAAAGATAGTTTAAAAAAGGAACGTCTAGGATTGTTAATAATTTAGGAGGGAGGTCGACTCATTGAGAGAAAGAAGTAACTATGTAGTAAATGATAGTGTACAATTTAAACTTTTATCCGATGCACAAATAGAAGAAATACATTATGCTACTTTGGAGATTTTGTCTAGTGTAGGTGTAAATATCTACGACGGAGAAGCAAGAGAGATTTTAAAAAAGGGAGGATGCTATGTAGACGGGATTAATGTTAAATTCCCACCAAGTCTAGTAGAGTGGGCTATAAGGACAGCTCCTTCCAGGATTGTCCTTTGTGATCGGAACGGCAACAGGAAGCTATTCTTAGAAGGGCATAAGACTTATTTTGGTCCTGGGCCGACTAATACTTATCACCGGGATCCCTTTACAGGTGAGAGAAGGTATCCCCGGAAGAGCGATTCTGCCCGTGTAGCCCTGGTCTGTGATGCCTTGGATAATATCGATTTCTTAGAAGACCTAGGGACTCCTAGAGATGTCAATCCTAAAATCGCTGATATCCATATACTAGAAGCAATGCTTAATAACTCCACTAAACCCATAGTTCACTGGGGGTATACCGATGTAAATTATAAGTATATGTTGGATATGTGCATAGCTATTGCGGGGAGCTTAGAAGAATTTCAAAAATATCCCTTCTTAGCCCTATATGGTGAACCTAGCCCGCCCTTAAAGCACAGTGAGGATGCCTTAAAAAAGAACATCTTTTGTGCTCGCCATCTTATACCTCAGGTGTATACGCCGTGTACTACTGCGGGTGCTACTGGACCTGCTACCCTGGCGGGGATGCTCGCTTTATCCAATGCTGAATGCTTGGCTGGCTTAGTGTTAGCTCAGTTGGTCCGCGAGGGTGCACCTTTCATCATGGGTGGCGTGGTATCTATTATGGATATGAAAAGCACCATTTTAAGTTATGGTGCCCCTGAGCTGAGCCTGGCCCAAGCTGCCTTTACGGAAATAGCCCATTATTACAAGATCCCTGTATTCAGTACAGCAGGGTGTACTGATTCTAAACTGGTAGATCAACAGGCAGCGTTAGAGGCAGCCATAAGTTGTTTAATGGCCGCCTTAAGCGGGGCCAATTTAGTGCATGATGTAGGTTATACAGAATACGGCTCTACTGGCTCTTTGGAGATGGTAGTAATGGTTAATGAGATTATTGGTCTAGTACGCCGTATTATCGAGGGCATAGATGTTAACCCGGAAACCCTAGCCTTAGATGTAATAAAGGCCGTAGGACCCGGTGGCCATTTCTTAATGGAAGAGCATACTTTTAAGTATTTCAAACGTGAAAGCTTTATACCTAGTGAAATTATAGACCGCCAGAGATATGATGCCTGGGTAGCTTCTGGGAAAAAAGATCTGGGCCAGCGAGTTAGAGATAAAATCAAAGCCATTGTAGAAGGGCACAAACCAGAACCCCTAGATGAAGCTACTCAAAGAAAGTTGGCAGAGATCGTAGAAAGGGCTGAACAAGAAGTAGGATAAGGGGGTGGTAATGAAATAGAGAGAAATTCAAGAACAAAGCCAAGTAAAAGGAGAATAATTAAATAATATTTAAGCATTAATCAAGTCATAATCGAATACAAAATGACAGGAGGTATCAAAGAAAATGACGGTACTCAAAGAGCTAGCTCAATGCGTTATTTCTGGTAACATCCATAAAGTAGAAGAGCTTACACGTAAAGCCTTGGATGAAGGTATCCCACCCTTAGAAGTAATAAATCAAGGGCTGATTGCGGGCATGAGCGAGGTAGGGGCCAAATTTAAAGCAGGCGAGATGTTTGTACCGGAAGTACTAATGTCAGCCCGCGCCATGAACACCGGCCTAAGCTTAGTAAAGCCATTAATAGTAGAGGGTGAACTTAAACCTGCTGGTACTGTAGTTTTAGGTACAGTAAAAGGAGATCTCCATGATATAGGGAAAAATCTGGTGGGGATGATGTTAGAAGGCGCAGGTTTTAAAGTGATAGATTTGGGTATAGACGTGGAGCCCAGGAAGTTTGTTACCACAGCTTTAGAGAATAAAGCTGATATCATCGGTATGTCTGCCCTGCTTACTACCACCATGCTGGTAATGAAGGATGTTATAGAGCTTCTTAAGCGAGAAGGGGTACGCGAGAAATTTAAGGTTATGGTGGGAGGAGCACCGGTAACTCAAGATTTCGCCGAAGAAATTGGGGCCGATGGCTATGCTCCCGATGCTGCTTCAGCTACAGATTTAGCTAAGCGATTAGTAGCCCAACTTACCGGTAGTTGTGTAGCGTAAAAGGAGGAAGGTAAAAATGAGGAGCAATTATACGGTCCAAGCCAGCGTCCAATTTAGGGTTTTATCAGAAGACCAGCTAGAAGAGATACATGCTGCCGCCCTTGAGGTATTAGAACGTACAGGAGTAGCAGTTTATGAAGAAGAAGCCCTTGAACTTTTTAAAAAGGCAGGAGCTTATGTACATGGCAACCGGGTGCGCATACCTAGCCACCTGGTAGAATGGGCTTTGCGTACTGCCCCACGGCGGGTAGCAGTAGCCAACCGTCACGGGAAACGGACTATGATACTAGAGGGATATAATATTTACTTCGGCACTGGTTCAGACTGTCCCAATATAATAGATCCTTATACAGGTGAACGCCGCCGGTGCACCAAGCAGGATGTGGCTAATGCGGCCAAAATCTGCGAGGCTCTTCCTAACATAGATTTTGTTATGTCTTTAGTTCTAGTGCAAGATAAGCCTACCCCCGTCTCTGACCGGCATCAATTCGAAGCCATGCTCCTTAATACCACAAAGCCTATAGTATTTACAGCCCATGATGTTGAAGGCATGGCGGATATTGTGGAAATGGCTTCTATAGTGGCTGGAGGAGAAGAAGAACTACAGAAGAACCCATTTATAATACTCTATGCCGAACCTTCTTCACCGCTTAAGCATAGCAAAGAAGCGGTTCAGAAATTGTTATATGCAGCCGAGCACCGGATTCCTGTGATTTATACGCCTTGTATCATGTGCGGCGCTACCGTTCCTGCTACTTTGGCTGGTGGCCTGGTTACCGGTACAGCCGAAAGCTTAAGCGGGCTAGTAATGCACCAGCTTAAGCGCGAAGGCTCTCCCTTCATCACTGGCGGAGTGTACACCATAATGGATATGAATACTACCATCTATTCTTACGGCGCTCCAGAATTTCATCTCCTCCACAGCGCCTTGGCTGACCTAGCCCACTATTATAAATTGCCTATGTTTAGCACCGCAGGATGTTCCGATTCTAAGATACTCGACCAGCAGGCAGCAGCCGAAGCAGCTATTTCCATCCTGATGGCTGCCCAGAGCGGGGCTAACCTAATCCACGATGTGGGATACCTGGAATACGGGCTCACAGGTTCCTATGAGATGATTGTGATGTGTGATGAAATTATAGGCATGGTCAAGCGCATTATAAGAGGTATAGAGGTAAATGAGGAGACTCTTGCTGTAGAAGTTATAGACCGGGTTGGGCCTGGTGGTCATTTCTTAGGAGAAGAGCATACATTAAAGCATTTTAAAAATGAGACGTGGTTCCCCAAATTAATAAATCGCCAGCGCTGGGACGAATGGAAAAATAGTGGGGGCTTAAGCCTAGGCGAGAAGGCAAACCGTAAAGTAAAACAGATCCTGGAAGAGTTTAAGCCTGAACCCCTGCCACCAGATGTGGAAGCTCGCGTTAAAGAAGTAGTAAACAAAGCAGAAAGGAGGTTAGGTGTGTAAAAAGTTTTTAAAGCGGGGGGATCAAAATTGCTTGTTATTGGTGAGCGGATTAACACTAGCCGGAAAGATATTGCCCCAGCGGTGGCAGCTAGGGATGTCGCCTTTATTCAAGGGGAAGCTAAAAAACAAGTGGAAGCTGGGGCAGCTATGGTGGATGTAAATGCAGGTACCTTTCTTAAAGAGGAACCGGAGGTTTTAAGCTGGCTGGTGAAGGTGGTACAGGAGGCAGTGGACGTTCCCCTATGTATAGATACCCCTAATCCAGTCGCTCTCCAGGCTGCCCTTAAGCACCACCGCGGTAAAGCCATGGTCAACTCTATTACTGGTGAAAAGGCCAGGTTCAAAGAGATGGTGTCCGTTATTAAAGAATTTGGGGCGTCAGTGGTAGCTTTATGTATGGATGATAAGGGGATGCCGGAGACAGCTGAACAAGCTATCGAGGTGGGAAGTAGATTAATAGAGGAACTGCTCAAGGAAGGCATTGACCAGGATGATATATATGTAGATCCTTTGGTTAGGCCTGTCAGCACGGACAATAAAGCTGGCCTCCGGGTTTTAGAAACAATTCACGGGATAAAGTCCCGTTTTCCCAGTGTTCATGTTATATGTGGGCTAAGCAATGTCTCCTATGGTTTGCCCCAGCGGAAACTTTTAAACCAGGCCTTTCTGGTGAGTACCATGACGGCCGGGCTAGATGCTGTAATATTAGATCCCCTAGACAGGCAGCTTATGGGGTTGCTATATGCCGCCAAAGTTTTGCTAGGAAGAGATGAGTATTGTGGTGATTACCTTAAGGCGTATCGTGAAGGAAGATTGGGATAAGGTGTTAGAGAAGGAAGCGGGGTTGCGGGAGAGTAAACCTTTAAGTCCTCCCGCACCTCCAACCTTTTGTTGGCTATTTTCATAGAAAGGAGGTTTTGGGTGGGGGAAGCCAAATCCCTCCATAAGGGCATAGACCCTGCAGTTAAGTAAAGACAGGCCCCACCCGCCCCTTAAGGCAAACGAATTTTTAGGTGAGGGTACCACCCAAAACCTTAGGATAAAAAATACCCATGGTAACTTTTAACTCTTCTCTCTCGTTTCTTAGATGGGGAATGAAAAAACTTGAAAATCTAAGAGAGCGAGAGATAGAGGGAGATTTAAGCAAAAAAATTGAGATAGGGAGGGAGAAACAATTGATGAGCAGGGTCTACCGGCATTTGGGTGTGCTATTGATGGCGTGTGGCTTAATAGGACTTTTTCTTTTGTCGAGCTGTAGTAAGCCTTCGGCACCCCAAGGTGTTGGCGAAAAGTCAAGTGCCTCGGTTTCACGCGAGGAAGGTAAGATATATATCGGCTGGGTAGCACCTTTAACAGGAACTGTCGCTAGTTGTGGACAGCAGATGTTAAACGGAGCTAAATTAGCTGCTAAAGAGATTAACAGTAGTGGAGGAATAAACGGGAAACAAATTGAAATAATTGCCCAAGATGATAAATCTGATCCCAAGGAAGCCGCTAATATAGCTAATAAGTTTACTGCTGATAACCGCCTGATTGCTGTTTTAGGTAATTATAATAGTTCTTGTGGATTAGCAGGCGCCCCCATTTATGATCAAGCCAAATTACCGATGATACATGTAGGAACCTCGCCTGTATTTACGGAGCGAAACCACAAATATTTATTCCGGATTTCTACCACAGATGCTTTTCAGGGTTCCTTTGTAACAAAATGGATGTATGAAGAAGGGGTTAAAAATGTAGCTATTCTTTATGAAAATGACGATTATGGCCGGGGGTTAAAAGATACGGTAACCCAGGAAATGCAAAGATTGGGTGGCAAGGTTGCAGGTTCCTGGAGCTATATGCTAGGTGAAACAAAAGATTATACAGCTTTGTTAACCAATGTAAAAAATTCAGGCGCCGATGCCTTATTTATTGGTGGATTATATACGGAGGCAGCCTTGATCGGGAAGCAGATGAAACAGGTAGGGCTAAAATTACCTGTATATGGGACAGATGGATTGTATGAAAAGGCTTTAATAGATTTAGGCGGTGAGGCAGTTGAAGGCTACCGCGTTTGTGGATTGTTTTATCCAGATGATCCTGACCCTAAAGTTCAAGCCTTTGTTAAAAGCTATAAAGTAGAGTACGGTGAACTGCCAGGCACCTATGCAGCCCTTGATTATGATGCTATGAAATTACTGGCTAAAGCCATCCAAAGTGCAGGGGAAAATCGGGAGAAGATCCAGGCCTACCTAGCCAAAATGCCAGAGCCTTTTGTTGGAGTAACCGGTACCTTTACTTTTGACGAACACCACGATGCCAATCGAGCAAAGTTACAGAAGCTCACGGTAAAAAATGGTCAGTGGGTATTTTATAACAAGTGAAGGAGGAAATTTTTCCTCCTTCACTTCTTGGTCCTGGCTAGGGAGGTTTTAGAAAGATGATATTGCAACAGCTTATCAACGGATTGATGCTCGGCAGCGTATATGCTTTGATTGCCCTTGGGTATAGTATGGTTTATGGGGTGATGAAATTTATCAACTTTGCCCATGGAGATATTTACATGTGGGGTGCTTTTTTTGGATTACTGCTGGCTCGGCTGCTAGGGGAAAGTTTTATTTTAGTTTTGATTTTAACGATGTTATGTACCGGTATATTAGGGATTGTGGTGGAACGTATAGCCTACCGGCCTCTAAGAAAAGCTCCCCGGTTAGCAGTTACTGCTAGCGCATTGGGCATGTCTATTGTTCTTTCCAATTTAGCCCGGCTTTTAATCGGCTCGGAAACCTATTCTCTTCCTAAGCTTTGGCGTATACAAGAGTTTAATTTGGGTTCTCATGTGGTTATCAATACTTTGCAACTTTTAATACTTTTGACAGCGGTATTGCTCATGATATTCCTAAATTGGTTTGTAAATTCTACTCGGTATGGTAAAGCTATCCGGGCAGCTGCAGAAGATCAGGAAATTGCTGGGCTAATGGGTATCAATATAGATTATGTTATCATGCTCACTTTTTTCATAGGTTCGGCTTTAGCTGGTGCGGCCGGATTGCTGGTGGGCATGTATTATGATGCTGTTTATGCTACTATGGGTTTTTCAGCAGGGCTTAAAGCCTTTAGCGCAGCTATTTTGGGTGGTATAGGTAGTATTCCTGGAGCTATGGTTGGAGGGTTGGTACTCGGAATAGTAGAAAATTTGGGTGCGGCAGTTATTTCAACTTATAGGGATGGGATTGCCTTTGCAGTGATGATATTAGTGCTTTTGTTTAAACCTGGCGGATTATTCAACGCATTTATATATCAAAAAAGGGTATAGGAGGGATAGCCTATTAGCCCTAGCCGAAAAGTGCAGTACACTGCCTTGGTGCTTCTTCTCCTTCTACCCCCTCTCCTTATCCACAATGATTACATTCTCCATGTTTTAATAACTATTGGTATTTACGGGATCCTAGTGTTGGGGTTAGAGATAATTTTAGGCCAGACGGGTTTATTTTCCCTTGGCCATGCTGCTTTTTATGGGATGGGAGCCTATACTTCTGCCCTTGTGGTATTAAAGCTGGGATTTCCAATTTGGTTAGCGACTATAGTAGCTATTTTAACTAGCGGGTTGTTCGGGGCTGCGTTGGGTTTTCCTGTATTAAGATTAAAAGGCGACTATTTCGCAGTAGCCACTCTAGGGTTTGGCGAAATTTTTAAACTAATTTTGGTTAACTGGGATGCCCTCACCCATGGACCCATGGGATTACCGGGAATCCCGCGACCTAAACTTTTTGAGCATGTTTTTACCCGGGTTGATTATTATTACTTGGTCACCTTCTTTTTTATGGTTAGCTTATTACTAGTACAAAGAATCGCCTCTTCCTTTTTAGGAAGGGCTTTCCAGGCTATCCGTGACGACGAGGATGCAGCCGAATTTATGGGGATTGATATTGCTAAATATAAGATTTTTGCTTTTGTTATAGGAGGTATGTTTGCTGGCCTTGCAGGAAGTTTTTATGCCCACTATATTACCTTTATAAGCCCTGATACTTTTGTTTACCAAGATTCAGCTACCCTTTTAGCTATGGTGTTTTTAGGTGGAGCAGGTACAGTAGTAGGACCAGTAGTGGGGGCAATACTTTTAGTGCTTTTTCCCGAAATTTTCCGTTTCTTGGTTGAATGGAGGATGCTAGTAATAGGAGCTCTCATAGTACTCCTTATGGTTTACCGGCCACAGGGTGTTTTGGGAGGCGATATTAAGTGGTTGGGTAAAAGGAGGTTAGGGGGTTAAAGCTATGGCTATTCTTACTCTGGAGAAGGTAACCAAATTTTTTGGGGGTGTCCGGGCTGTAGAAGGAGTATCGGCAGAAATTAACGAAAGGGAAATTACCAGTATCATAGGACCTAACGGTGCCGGAAAAACGACTTTATTTAATCTTATAACAGGAGCCTATAAGCCTAATGAAGGAAATATAAAATTTGGCGAACGTTCGCTTATAGGTTTGCCTCCCCATGTAATTTATAGTTTAGGTATCGCCCGGACCTTCCAAAACATCCGTTTGTTTTCTAGCATGTCGGTTCTGGAGAATGTTAAGGTGGGGTGCCATGCTGTACTTAAGCCAAGAGTATTTGATTTGTTTATTCCTCCCCGTTTTAAATTTATAGAAAGTGTAATGGAACAGCGCGCCAAAGCCGTTTTAGACCTTGTTGGTCTCTTACCCAAAGCAGATTTTAAAGCCATCGGCTTACCTTATGGGGAGCGCCGAAGATTAGAGCTTGCTCGAGCTTTAGTAAGTGATCCCCAGATTGTTTTGTTAGATGAACCTACAGCAGGTATGAATGAGGCAGAAGCCAGAGAATTAATGCAGTTAATTATCCGGATTAAGGAAGAGCTAAAAAAGACGGTTATTTTAGTGGAGCACAATATGCGGCTTGTACGTTCACTTTCAGACCGTGTTATTGTTCTAGACCATGGTAGAAAAATAGCAGATGGGCGACCTGAAGAAGTTTTGCGTGATCCTTTGGTTGTTCAAGCGTATTTAGGTAAAAGCCAGAAAGCAACTTAAGGTAAGTAAATGCGAAGGGCGGCAGGTGACGAAGAAAAATGTTACAGGTCAAAGACTTAGAGGTAAGTTATGGCCCTATAAAAGCAGTACGAAAGGTTAATTTAAGGATAGAAAAAGGAGAGTTTGTAGCTCTCATTGGTAACAATGGTGCTGGTAAAACTTCTACGTTAAAAGCCATCTGTGGTGCAGTAACCCCTACAGGCGGAAGAATAGAATTTGAGGGAGAAGACATAACTGGTAAACCGTCCCATAAGATTGCTGCCCGGGGAATAGCGATGGTACCAGAAGGTAGAAGGATCTTTGCTAGTATGAGCGTAAGAGAAAACTTAGAGATGGGGGCTTTTTTAAGGCGTGATTATAATGGCATAGCACAAGATATGGAAATGGTTTTTTCCCTTTTCCCTGTACTTAAAGAACGCTCATGGCAGCAGGCAGGCACCTTATCAGGTGGAGAGCAACAAATGTTAGCCATAGGCCGGGCTCTTATGTCTAGGCCTAAGCTTTTGCTAATAGATGAACTGTCGTTAGGATTAGCCCCAATAATAGTAGAAGCCATAATAGAAAAGATCCAAAGCATTAACCGGCAGGGGATTGCTATTTTATTAGTCGAACAGAATACTTCGTTAGCCTTGTCGGTAGCTGATAGAGGATACGTTATGGAACAAGGACAGATAGTACTAGAAGGAAGCGCTGCAGAGCTGCTAGCGAACGAGATGGTTGAAAAAATTTATTTGGGTCTAGAGCAAGAGCAAAAAATTTAGGCCGAAAGGGGCTTAAAATATGCTTTCCCAGCTTATAACTCGGTGGATAACAGAAGAGGTTTCTGCCTTTCAGGGGGTTACCTCTTACAGAGAGCCAATTATAGGGTTTGCCTCTGCCCATGATCCTTTATTTCCCAAGTTAAAAGAGGTAGCAGCAGAGGGACATCTTTTACCTTCGGATATTTTACCTGGAGCCCAAACAGTGGTAGCCTTTTTCCTCCCTTTTACAGAAGAGATAATTGATAAAAATCGGAAAGGGGAATGGCCAACAAGGGAGTGGGCTTTAGCCTATGTAGAGACCAACCAGCTTATAACACGCATTTGCGAAAGGCTAAAAGCAGAGCTTAAGACCTTAGGGATTCGAGCTGCTTTTGCGCCTCCCACCCATAATTTTGATCCGGTCACCTTGTCTTCAGGTTGGTCCCACAAACATGTAGCTTATATAGCTGGTCTAGGGCGGTTTGGTGCCCATCACATGTTAATAACCCCTAAGGGGTGTGCGGGGCGGATAGGAAGCCTGGTAATAGACGCTTTTATATCGCCTACATCCAGGCCAGTTGAAGAGTATTGTTTATGGTTTAAGGAAAGGGGGTGTAGAGTCTGCTTTGCTAGTTGTCCCATCCAGGCTTTAAGCAGCCAGGGGCTGGATAAGGAGCGCTGCTATCAGTGGCTGCTTAAAGTAGCAGAAGCTTACGCTGATTTGGGCCTGTGTGATGTGTGCGGGAAATGTGCTACCGGACCTTGCGCTTTAGGAGTGCTCAAGGGTTAACTTCTGAACTTAACTAAATAAAAATCAACATAAAGGGAGAAGAGAAAATTATGGAGAAAGGAGTAAAGAGCCCTTCCTTTTTATCTTCGTCTACCTTTTGGATTGCCGGAATTATAACCCTTATTTTTGCTCTATGGGGCATCCTATCTCCTGGCTCAGCGGGAAAAGCTTTCAGCGCGGTGCAGAAGTTTCTTATTAATAATTTCGGCTGGAGCTACTTGCTCTCTGTAGCTGCCTTTCTGGTGTTAACCGTTTCCCTAAGCTTTAGCAAGTATGGCAATATTCGTCTAGGCAAGGATGATGAGGAGCCGGAATACAGCCTTTGGAGCTGGTTCGCCATGCTGTTTGCTGCAGGTATGGGTATAGGCCTTGTTTTCTGGAGCGTGGCTGAACCTATAATGCATTATACCTCCCCTCCCTTTGGAAGCCCCAAAACACCGGAGACGGCTTAACTTGCTTTACGTTATACTTTTTTCCATTGGGGGCTTCATCCTTGGGCCATCTATGCGGTCGTGGGCTTAGCCATGGCATACTACCAATTTCGCCATGGGCTACCGGCCTTGGTTAGCTCTACCTTATATCCTTTAATAGGAGAAAAAGGTATTCGTGGTTGGGTAGGCAAGTTAGTCGATATTTTAGCCACATTTGCTACTGTTTTTGGGGTAGCTACTTCCTTAGGATTGGGCGCAACTCAGATTAATAGCGGGCTAAATTACGTTTATGGAGTACCTAAAGGGACTTATGTTACTGTTCTGATAATATGTGTGATCACTTTTTTGTTTATTTTGTCAGCAGTAACCGGGATCCGCAAGGGGATCAATTTTTTCAGCCAGTTAAACATGGTTTTGGCCTTTTTCATGATGATATTTCTTATTATCGTAGGGCCTGCCAGGTTTATTCTAGATAATTTTACCAATACTTTAGGAAGTTACCTTCAGATTCAGAATATTGTTCAAATGAGCTTTTGGACTGATCCTTATGGTAGTAACCCTGGCTGGGTAGGAGGCTGGACTATATTTTACTGGGCATGGTGGATCGCCTGGGGGCCATTCGTGGGAGCCTTTATTGCCCGTATTTCACGGGGCCGCACGGTGCGTGAATTCGTATGGGGGTGCTAATAGCTCCTACCCTCTTAAGCTTTATTTGGCTGGCCATCATGGGAGGCACGGCTCTCCAGGTTTTAATTGCCGTTTTCTTTATTACCTCTGCTGACTCTGCTACCTTCGTAATGGCTATGCTAACTTCCGAAGGGAATCTAGAACCCCCAGCCAGCCTAAAAATTATCTGGGGAGTTAGGAAATTCTTCGTAAAACGCGCTCACCGCATGGGCGTCCAGCGGCTACCTTTCTCCGGGGCTATATTCAGAGGATGAAAGACCGTAATTTTAAAAAGTATACATTCCAGTATAAGGAACAATTACCGTGACCGGTGCATTCGACCACTACCTCTCCGGCGACCTTATCGACTTACTCTTTATCGAGCGGCCTTTCGCCAGAACGATTTGATTGGCCGCCTTTTCAGCTTGAGCAAACTCTTTTAGCAAACTCTTCTATAGTGAGGATAACCTCCATAAATATCTCCACAAGCTCAGGATCAAATTGCGTGCCTGCACACCTGCGTATTTCCTCCAACGCTTCTTCGACTGTTTTAGCCCTTCTGTACGGCCTATCGGAGGTCATGGCGTCAAAGGCATCGGCAATGGCTAAAATACGGCACTCGATGGGTATCTCTTCCCCTTTGAGGCCCAACGGGTACCCGCTACCATCCCATTTTTCGTGGTGTTTTAAGATCAGGTCGGCAATCCCCGCTAAATCCGGTGAGGCTAGGGCGATCCGGTAGCCTTTTTCCGGATGTTGGCGCATAATCTCCCATTCTTCTTCTGTGAGGGGTCCTTTTTTGAAGAGTATTCTGTCGGGTATGCCCACCTTACCTATGTCGTGGACCTGAGCCAGAAGAGAAAGGTTGGCCAGCTGTTGCCGCGAAAGCCCCATCTTTTCTCCCAGGATCCGGCACAGGTGCTGCAGGCGCCTGCCGTGCCCTTCAGTCAAGTGGTCGCGCTCCGACAGCGCGGCAAGCAGGGCATTGACGATCTTGCTCCGGGCACTCGTGCCGAGGTATAGTTTTTCCCGGTACATAAGGTCGTCTGCCCTCTTATAGGTTTGCTTTAAGAGCCCCTCCGAATTGTACGCCGTAGCCATGCCGAAGGAGACGCTCAAAGGAAGTTGGGGATGTTTTCGGTTGTATTGCTCAATGGATAAACGTAGCTGGTGCAGTATATTCGACCCCGTAGCCTCATCGGTGCGGGGCAGGAGGGCCACAAATTCATCTCCTCCCACCCGCGCCACAATATCCGAGGGGCGCAGGGCCTTCTTAAGGATTTGAGCGCAAGCAATCAAGAGCTTGTCGCCCTTCTGGTGGCCCATGGTATCGTTGACCAGCTTCAGGCCGTTCACATCGGCCACTATTATACTGATGGGATATTTATTGCTCTTACCTAGGCGTTTGAGCTGTTCTTCAAAATACGCGCGGTTGTAAAGACCTGTCAGCTGGTCATGGAGGCTAACATATTCCAGCTTTTGGGCAAACCTCTTTTTCTCAGTGACATCCATTATGTTCCCCAGTGTCACCCTCTGGCCGCCGTGTTGCAGGGAAGCCACCGTCTCCTCGACCCACTTAATTTCACCGTGTTTGGTAACAATCCTAAACTCGTAGGGCTGGGCCGCCATGCCTTTTAACATCCTAACGGCATTGCGTCGCACAGCCTCCCTGTCTTCCGGGTATACGAGGCTCAAGGCTTCCCTGCCGATGAGTTCTTCCTGAGAGTAGCCCGTGAGCTTTTCAAACTGGGCATTTACCAGCCGAAATCTCCCTTTGCTGACTATGTACATCCCTATAGGCGAATGACCGAAAATACTTCTCAATAGCTCCTCTTCGCGTTTGCGCTCGGTGATGTCCCTCACGGTGGCCAGTATCGCCTCTTTGCCCGCAAAAGTAATTTTCTTCAGGCACACCTCCGCATCAAAAACTGTGCCGTCCACCGGCCGCCTGGCCCTCCATTCAAACCGTGGACTTTCGCCTTCTACCGTCTTTTTCCACCACTCGCGGAGCTGTTCCAGGGGACTGTCCGGACTGGAGTAATCCCTGGCGATGGACAGCTTTACGGCCTCTTCTTTAGAGACTATACCGTACATGCGTAACATGGTCTCGTTAACATCCAGTATTTTCCCCTCCGGTTCATGTATGAAAATAGCATCGTGCACGCTGTTGAAAATCGTCCGAAACGCTTCCTCAGCCTGCATCCGTTCGGTGACCTCAAAACATACTTCTACTATACCTTCAATTATTCCCTTCTGGCTTTTTACAGGGTAACCCCTTACAAAAAATTGCTTGCCCTCGAGGGGCGTCACTATGCCCTCCTGGGGCACGCCGGTCTTAAGAGCGCTAACAACGGGACATCCGGCACACGGTTCCTTCCTACGGTACAATGTCTCATAACAAAGACCGCCTGTCAGCTCCTCCGCTCTTTTTCCAGCGTACTTCGCTGTTGAGGTGTTAGCCCACAAAATGCGGTGCTCAGCATCCTGGTAAATCAGCAGCTCTACTATACTGTCCAGAATGGTCTTCTTTTCCCGCTCGGATTCCTTTATTTTGTTTTCCATTTGTTTGAGCGCAATTACGTCTTCGATACGGCGGGCAAAAATGTTGAATAGTCTTTTTTCCCGGCCGGAAATCCGTCCCGAAGCTTCCAGAAATATTAAGCCGCGCACTCCGTGGGACATTGTATAAACAAACCCGTTCTCGCCGGGATCCGTGATTCTTTGGGCGAAATCCTCGCCTTTTCTAAAACCCCATTTCCCCAGGCATACAAGCCTGTCACCCTCATCAACCATTATGGCCAGCCGGCGTATCCCGAGAAGCCGGCTTCCTTTCTCCACTATTTCTTGTATCAGATCTTCGTATCGTTCCGGGAAGGAAAAATTTACTATCTCGTATAAGGTCAAAAGCTCAGCAACATCAAAGGACACTCTCTACCACCCCGCGGCCGCTACGATCGTCTTGTTATAAAACAGTGGAGTCCCGGAGACACTGCTTATTTCTCCAAAGGAAAGCATTCCGAAAACAGGAATTTCGGGTTTAAGCCTCCGGGCTATTGCCTCCATCTCCCTGGAGAAATCTTTGCCCAGCAATAAATAGCGGGAGACACAATCAAACAAGATAAGAACCTTGGGAGTGGCCGGCGTATTTAAGGCACCTTCCGCTACCCTCCCGGCAGCTGCAACGAGACTCTCAGCATCCCCTTCCATGATAGTAGCAATAGTATTTTCTGGAATTTCTGTAACAAATAAAATGCTTCCGTCTTCATCTGCTTTCAGAGGGTCCCGAATGATGAATTTTCCCCCGGCAGCGGGCAAGCCCAGAGGATATTGCATTCCGTAGTAAGGAAATCCGTTTCTGGTACAGCTACGGACCAGAGCGGTATATCTTTCAAAAGCCGGAATCCCGTCAATTTCATAAACTCGCCTGCCCTCCGCCCTGGTTATAGTAAAAGGCTCGCCTGCGGGGCTCCACCCATGGTCCAGCTCCACTTTAAAGTTTATCCCCCTCAATACTGCAGCGGCTACAGCATTACTGCCTACCCCTTCTTCGGTAAATTGGTAAGTACTGTTGAAGCGCAAATTATCCCCGCTGCCTCCTCCTATATACTTAAAGTCCGGCCCCATGGCGTTATACAGTCCCCTCAATAGTTCAGAAATGTTGGCGCTAGATCCGTCCGGAAAAAGCAAAACGGTTCCGGGGCTTTCTCCGCCTTTTTCTAATAAAGCCTCGCCCGCTTTTTCACCTCTGGCAAAAGGGCACACGGATATATTCCCTTCCAGGTGGGTTACCGCCTCTATTCCTTCTCCGCCGATAGTGCAGACACCCACGCCTCTGGCGTATACTTCAAAGCCAAAGATAATGCCCTGCGCCCACGCGCCCACCAGGGGGGAATTACCTACCACCCTTACGGCGCCTGCAAGCACCTCTTCCGGATCGTAGCCCTCAGTGGTCAAAACCAGCGTCAGCGCGGGTCGTCCGGTCCAGCTTAAAGCCTGTTCCAGAGCGCACTGTACGGCGTCTCCGGCGTCTTGTTCGGCGCTAAAGCCCACACCCACGCGTAAATCAGGTATACGGGTCACTAGCCAGTAGCCCCCTCTTGTCTCTTCGGTGTAATTTGCAAATGCATTTCAGGGTGGTATCAACCATAGGCACTTTAACGCTGAAGTATCCTTTCCGGGGAACGCGGACCAATATATAGTTCCCAGAAAAAGTCTTCCCCTGAAACGACTTTAAGGTATAATAAATTTTCGACAACATAGCGGCAACCTCCTTGTCAGATAATACAACTTTCTGTCGAAAAATCAGTAAAAAAGGACGAAATCGGGATTCTTTCGCCCTAGAAAGGCCTGTCGCTAGAGAGCCGCAACTGTAGGTAAAATTCAGGCCCTGCATGGGAGCAAAAACGGAGATGTGCCTTTCTTGGTATATAGCGTAGCTCTTACTTCCCGGACAGAGAGATGGTAACCACTTGCAGGGCAAAAGCAATGGCCCAACAGTGTAAAAACTGGGTAACGAACCCCGGGTAGGAGCATGTCCTAAACGTCTGGAATTTTGGTGGCGCCCTCTTTCGCGTTTTTTAAGCCGTTTTCACCCTCCTTTACATTTCATATGTTCAAAAATCGGAGTAGAAGCGGAGATGGTGTGGAGATGGTCCGGAGAGGGTGAATTAAATGTAATTTAAGTTTTGGATGTCTTAACCAGCAAAGGTAAGTTAATATTTTTTCCATTAATGGGAAGGTAGAGCGGTGTTAAAGGGATTTAAAAAAGAAGGGGAGGGTATGCCTCCCCCCTCACCAAAGGTTTAAAGGGGAGAGGCGTTACACATCAAAGTAGAGGATGAATTCATAGGGATGGGGTCTTTGCCTTATGGCATCAATTTCTTTGCTCTTCTTATAGTTGATCCAGGCTTCAATGAGATCCTCGGTAAATACTCCGCCTTGGAGGAGAAACTCGTGGTCATTCTCCAATGCCTTTAGAGCCTCGTCCAGTGAGCTGGGAAGGGAACGTATGGCCTTTACCTCTTCAGGAGTCAATTCATAGATATTCTTATCTAACGGTTCACCCGGGTCGATCTTGTTTAGAATACCATCGAGCCCTGCCAGAAGCATGGCCGCAAAAGCGAAATAGGGGTTGCAGGAGGAATCGGGCGGCCGGTATTCTATCCGTTTAGCCCGGGGATTGGAAGAGTACATGGGCACACGTACAGCCGCACTACGGTTCCTCTGGGAGTAGACTAAATAGACAGGAGCCTCAAACCCGGGCACCAGCCTCTTAAAAGAGTTAGTTGTAGGGCTGCAGAAAGCCGCCAAGGCTGGACCATGCTTTAAAAGACCCCCTATATAATACCTGGCCAACTCACTTAAGCCTGCATAGCCATTGGGATCATAAAAGAGAGGCTGGCCATCTTTCCACAGGCTCTGGTGCACATGCATACCCGAACCGTTGTCTTGGAAGATGGGCTTGGGCATAAAGGTGGCCGTTTTATTATGCTTGCGGGCTACGTTTTTAACAATGTATTTATATAAGAGCAACTGGTCGGCCATCTTGGTTAAGCTTGCATATTTCATATCGATTTCGCATTGACCGGCAGTGGCTACTTCATGGTGATGGCATTCCACTTTGATCCCACACTGCTCCATTACCATGACCATCTCTGTACGCAGGTTCTGTAGGCTATCTGTGGGCGGTACCGGGAAATAACCTTCTTTATAACGGGGCTTGTATCCCAGGTTGGGTCGTTCTTCTGCTCCAGAATTCCAGAATCCTTCCTTGGAGTCTAGAAAGTAGTAGCCATAATGGTAATTCTGATCGAAACGTACATCATCGAAGATAAAAAACTCAGCTTCCGGTCCCCAATAGCTGGTATCAGCGATTCCAGTAGATTTAAGGTATTCTTCGGCCTTTTGGGCTACATAACGGGGATCGCGTTCGAAATTTTTCCTAGTAACCGGGTCAACAACATTACAGATGAAACTTAAAGTGGGCGTGTCACAAAAGGGATCTATAAAGGCGGTATCCAGGTCTGGCACGAGAAGCATGTCGCTCTCGTGGATCTCCTTGAACCCCCGTATGCTAGAGCCGTCGAAGCCAAACCCTTCTACTAAACTTTTTTCATCTACTTCGGAAAGGGGTACGCTGAAATGCTGCCATAGACCGGGCAGATCAATAAACTTGAGATCTACTATCTTGATCCCCGTATCTTTAGCCCAAGTTAAAAGTTCTTCTGGTTTTCTTCCCATAAAGTTTAAAGCCCCCCCAAAAGTAATTATTTGTTTTTAAGAAAAAAAGCCCCAGCGACATTTAAAGCTTAGTCGCTGAGGCTTCTTTGCCTCGCCAAAATCCTAGGACTTCCTTGCCCTATATAAGTTAGATTTTTAGATGGCCAAGTTACTTGTACTGATTAAATTGCCTGTTCTCCGCGTTCTTCTGTACGAATACGGATAGCATCCTCAACAGGATAGATGAATATTTTTCCATCACCTATATGTCCTGTCTTGGCATTTTCTATTATAATCTTCAAGGCTTCTTCTAGGTACTCCTCCGGTACTACGATCTCAATTTTAACCTTAGGGAGGAGGTCTATAGTATAAACACTACCCCGATAAACTTCTGTTTTACCTTTCTGCAATCCGCAACCTGTAACATGGGTTACCGTCATACCCCGGATCCCAAACTGTCCTAGGGCCTCTTTAACTTTTCCAGCTTTTCCCGCATAAAATATCCCGACATCTTCGCCGGCGGCTGCAGCCAAATTCTTTCCGGGCTAGCCCGTATACAAATAAAAAGCTGCTAGTACGGGATGTACTAGCAGCCCCTTTGCTGTTAACTTAGGCAGCAGCGCCTATAGTAGCTTTTCTAGGACCTATTATACCAGAGCCCTTAAGGTTGTCAAGGGACCTTTGACTTTCCTTTTTTTATGGCGTCCTACATTCTTTGTCTTTAGGCTTTCTACCGTTTGGCTCCCAGTTTGCTAAAATCTATCTTTTCTAGACGAGAGAGGATCTGCTGGGCCTTCTCCGCAGTCAACTTACCTTGGCTTACCTGGTTGTCCAGCTCAGCCTTTTTGTCAGCCAGCCATTTTTCTTTAAGCTGCTCTAAAGTAAAACCTTTAGCCTTAGCTATTTCTTCCAGTGTTTTACCGGATTTAAGCTCATCTCTAAGTTCTTGAGGGGTCATCCCCAGGATACCGGCTATATCTCCTACTAGTCCGCGAGCTAAACCCTTGCCGAACTTATGTGGACCGCCCCAACCCATGAATTTTCCTATGGGTGCCCATTGGCCTTTCTCTATAGCTTCCTTTAGTTTTTGGGCCTTGTCAGCCGGGAGCAGACCTTGTTGAACAGCTTCATCTAAGGTTTGACTACCAGCCGTTTTAAAGGCCTCTTGCAATTTAGATACGTCGATACCCAAGTTAGCTGCTAATTTTTCCCGGAAAAGTTGGTGTAAACTATAGCGTGGTGTTGGGGTGTTGGTTTGGGCTAGGGCTACGCTAGCTCCCAGAAGGCTTAACACCAGCAACAACACAGCACCTAAAAGGATTACCTTCTTTTTATTCAAGGCTCAAGCACCTCCTTGAGGTTATTTCGTAGTTTAGTATAGAGCAGGAAGCTTAAAATAACATAAGAAGAAGTTAAGAAAAAGTTAAGAAAGCTCCTCTCCTCAATTAAACTAAAAAAGGGCTACTCAGATAGCTTAGGCAGGTAAACGGTAAAGGTGCTCCCTTGTCCCGGCTGGCTTTCTACCGTAATTTTTCCTTCGTGCTGTTCTACGATCCAGCGGGCTATAGCCAGGCCCAAGCCAGTACCGCCGTAACGCCGACTAGCTTCCCCTCGATAAAAGCGTTCAAAAATATGGGGTAGATCTTCCGGTGGAATACCCCTGCCTGTATCAACAACAGCGACTGCCACTTCTTGGCCTTGCAAAGCAGCCTTTAAAGCCACTTTTCCTTCTGGAGGTGTATATTTAAAGGCGTTGTCTAAGAGTATAAAGAACAATTGTTTAAGAAAGTCTTCATTTCCCAAGATCCGTTGGCCCTCCAATTCGGTTAAACCGGAATAAGAAAAGGAAGCTCGCCCCAGGAAAGGCGCCTTACGGACAATTTCTTGTAATAGCTTCCCAATATCTAAAGGGTGGCGCTCGAGGGTAAAACCAGCGTCAGCACGGGCCAGGGTTAAAAGGTTGTTCAGCATGCGGCTCATACGTTCGGCTTCACTGGCTATATCGGCCAAAGCCTCTGGCTCAAGGGGGGTGCCCGTGGAAGCCATATGTTGCAAAAGCTCTATATTACCTCGAATGGTAGTTAAAGGTGTGCGCAGTTCATGGGAGACATCAGCTACAAAACGCCGCTGAGAAGCATAAGCTTCTTCTAGCCTTAAATAAACATTTTGAAGGCGGGAAAGCATACCGTTAAAGGTTGCTGCTAACCTTCCCACTTCATCCATAGGCCCTTCATAAGGTACTCGCCTCGCCAGATCACGCCCTTCGCTGATTTCCTCGGCGATCTGGATCATTCGGTCTATGGGGCGCAAGGCTGCCCTGGCTAGAAGATATCCTAGGCTTGCGGCGGCAATTAATACCAGCAAGCTAAGAAGCAACAAGATTTGCTTTAGCCTACTTAAAATACTTAAAATAGGATGTAAAAGCCGCCCAACCTGGAGTAAGCCTACCGGCTGGTCGCCTAAATAGAGAGGAAAATTATATAGACGAAGAACTTGATTTCCTACCTCCCTAGTTTCAAAAAAAGCTATCCCCTGACTAATTTTAGCTAGGGTATCCCCATCTACTGGTAGATGTTGGTTTCCCAGATTGCGTGAACGGGCGACTATTTCCCCTTCCAAGTCTACTACTTGTAAGAAAGTATCCGGGCTAGAAAAGACGTTGACATCTGGTAGGATAATTCCTTGCTGGCGTAAAAACCGGGTTACCTTAATAGAGCGTCTTACTTCTTGAGCTTTATTAACTAGGGAATAGTCTACTTCCCTGGCTAGATAATGGGAAAGCAAAGCATAAACTAATCCACCAAGGAGGAGTAAAGTAAAGGCCAGAACTGCAGTATACCAGAGGGTAAGGCGAAGTCTTAAGGTCACGGGTTCTGCCACCCTTCATTTAAGGACATAGCCCACCCCTCGCACTGTATGAATAAGGCGGGGTTCCCCGCCTGCTTCTAGCTTGCTACGCAGATAACCTATATAGACATCTAAAACATTGGATTCTCCACTGTAATCATAACCCCAGATTTTAGTCATAAGTTCTTCACGCGTCAATACCTGCCTCGGATGGCGCAGGAAAAGTTCCAAAAGCTCATATTCCTTGGCTGTAAGCTGAAATACCCTATTCCCCCGCTGGGCCTCTCGGGTTGCTGTATTTAGTTGAAGATCAGCGTATCTTAATACTTCCTTTTCAGGCGTCCGGTGGCGGCGTAAGAGGGCGCGGATGCGAGCCAGCAATTCTTCTAAAGCAAAGGGTTTAACTAAGTAATCATCGGCTCCGCTATCGAGCCCCAGGACCCGGTCGGCTGTTTCATCCCGGGCCGTAAGCATTAAAATAGGTACATCGCTTTGCTGTCGTATTTTCTTACATACTTCTATCCCGTCTAAATCAGGCAGCATAAGGTCTAAAATTATTAAATCAGGTTGGTTGGTGGCCAGGGACAGGGCTGTATAGCCACTGCTGGCCACCAGCACTTCGTAGCCTTCATAAAGGAGTATTCTCTTTAGCAAGGAGGTAATTTTTTCATCATCATCTACGATTAAGATACGAGCTTTCAGTTTCTACCACCTTCTTTCCTTAAAACGCCTTTGGCTATGCTTTACACAGCCTAAATATAACTTACCTTTGGATATTCATAGGATTCGACATTACGGGTATTTCTTCCTTTTCTTAGTTTAGCAGATTGTTATCCGATATTCCCGTAGCCCAAAGTCTATCTGGGCGAGATAAGCGAGGAGCTGAGGGAGCCTCAGGCTTAAATTTAGATGAGCCTATATATGTATTAACCTGGGCTGGTGTTGCCACAATATAAAAATGGTGATGTAGTGTGCGCCTGCTCCATCTTTCCTGGGAATATCCCCCTTACAGTGTAGGGGGCCTTGCCCGCCATGTGGAAGATTTAACCCAAGCGTTGGTACAAGAAAACCAAGAAGTACATGTCCTCACCATAGGCCAAGCGGGCGAGGAACAGCTACATTCTCGGCGGCAAAAAGGAGTTTTCGTCCACCGGGTGGAAGCTTATCCTATCCATACCCCCGACTTTCTCACCTGGGTGTTACAGCTTAATATTCGCTTTCTTGAAGAAGCTATGCGGTTATTTTCTACGGCTGGCCCGTTTCATCTTATTCATGCCCACGACTGGTTGGTAGCCTTTGCTGGACGGGCTTTAAAGCACGCCTACCGTATACCTCTAGTGGCCACCATCCATGCCACCGAAGCCGGACGTAACCGGGGGATACATAACGATCTCCAGCGTTATATCCACAGCGTAGAATGGTGGCTTACCTATGAAGCCTGGAAGGTCATAGTTTGTAGCCAGCATATGCGGGAAGAAGTACAAGGGCTTTTTCAGGTACCCCCGGATAAAATAACCGTAATACCGAACGGAGTGGTAGTATCTAAATTCAGCAGTGTCCAGGTGGACCCGGGGTTACGGCAGCGATATGCCCTTCCTTATGAAAAGATCATTTTTTTTGTAGGGCGGCTGGTGGTGGAAAAAGGGGTCCAGGTGCTTTTGGAAGCCATGCCTAAAGTTTTGGAGGCATGTCCTGAAGCAAAGCTAGTGGTAGCCGGGCAGGGGCCTATGGAGGGGGAACTGAAGGGAAGGGCCTGGGAGCTAGGTATAGCTCACAAAGTTGCCTTCACCGGCTACATAGACGACCGCACTCGTAACCAGCTTTACCGGGTAGCCGATGTAGCTGTTTTCCCCAGCCTTTATGAACCTTTTGGGATAGTTGCTTTGGAGGCCATGGCTTCTGGAGTACCGGTAGTGGTCAGCGAGACGGGGGGGTTAAAGGAGATTGTTACCCATCAAGTCAACGGCCTAAGGGCTTTTCCAGGCAATCCTAATTCCTTAGCCGATAACATTATTGCCATTCTGCGGGATAAAGCTTTGGCTTCTGCTTTAAGGAAGGCCGCCAGCCGTCTGGTGAAGGAAGTTTATGATTGGAGGCAGATAGCCCGCCGTACCTTGGAACTTTACCACAGTGTTTATGAGGAATACCGTCGTACACCTTGGTCGGAACGCTCATCGGTTATCCATCGCTTCAGGCGTTATGCTTCAGCCTTAGTCGGTTATAACGAAGGGAAGGCTTCTTTTAAAGAGACGCCGGAGGGGGACCTTATGGGAGGCCGGTATGACCTGGTGGGGTACCGGGCGGCGCTGGTAAATCAAAAGCGCGGCCGGGAGGGTTTGATTTAGCATACTGGTTCGGGATTTAAAGCGAATAGGTGGAGGTATAAGACATGAAAGCGATTATCATGGCTGGAGGAGAAGGAACTAGACTAAGGCCTTTAACTTGTCGCCGTCCTAAACCCTTAGTCCCCGTAGCCAACCGTCCTGTCATGGAGTATTGTGTCGAACTTCTGCGCCAGCACGGCTTTAAAGATATAGGGGTTACCCTGCAGTATCTTCCGGATCAGGTGCAAGAGTACTTTGGGGACGGTAGCGATTTTGGTGTTCGCTTCCATTATTTTGTAGAGGAAGAACCCCTGGGCACTGCGGGAAGCGTGAAAAATGCAGCCTGCTTCCTAAATGAAATGTTTATAGTAGTAAGCGGCGATGCTTTGACCGATTTCGATCTATCCCAAGCAGTAAAGTTTCACCGGGAGCGGGGGGCTATAGCTACCCTGGTTCTGACACGGGTGGAGAACCCGCTGGAGTACGGTGTGGTCATCACAGACCCTTCAGGCCGCATCCGGGCCTTTCTAGAAAAGCCCAGCTGGGGTGAGGTCTTTAGCGATAGAGTAAATACCGGTATTTACGTTTTAGAGCCCGAAGTTTTAAATTGGGTGCCGGAGGGCAAAGCCTTCGATTTTAGCAAAGACTTATTTCCCTTACTTTTACGGGAAGGACAACCCCTGTTTGCTATTACCCTAGAGGGATACTGGTGCGATATCGGTAACATTAACCAATACTGGCAAGCTCATCAAGATGTGCTATCCGGTAAGGTCAAGGTAAAGGTATTAGGTGAAGAACACGGCAGAGGATTGGTGATAGGTGAAGGGGTGGATATCCACCCGGAAGCTGAAGTTCAAGGGCCAGTGCTTATGGGTAGTTTTTGCTGCATTGAAAAGGGAGCCAAGGTAGGACCGTTTACAGTTTTAGGCCCCTATTGTCACATCAGCCGGGGGGCTAAGGTAGAGCGAGCTGTTCTATGGGATAGTGTAAAGGTAGGGCCTTCTGCCCTGGTAGAAGGCGGTATCCTTTTAAACGGCGCTATTTTAGAGAGTAAATCCCGGGTTTTAGAAGGTGCTGTTATAGGGAACGGTAGCCGTGTAGAAGCCAGGGCCGAGGTCCGTCCGGGTGTTAAAGTTTGGCCCCAAAAGTCAATAGGGGAAGGTATCGTGTTGCGGGATTCCCTTATCTGGGGTCAAGGGATCAGTAGGCCTCTTTTTATAGGGAGCGCAGCTCCCTTAAGACTGGGGGATAATTTAAGCCCGGGTCAAGCTACCCGGTTGGGCGCGGCCTTTGGATCTACTTTTAAGCCCGGTACTCCCTTGGGGGTGAGTACCTATAGGGGAGGTACCGGAGAGATGCTTTACAAGGCAGTGGTTGCCGGCCTTTTAAACTCTGGCGTAAAAGTAGTGGAGATGGGGAAATTGCTTACACCTGTATTCCGTTTCGGCATCCGGGCCTTAGGGCTTCAAGGAGGATGCCTTATCAAGGAGGATGCCCTGACTTTAGATAAGGCGTGGCTTCATTTTATGAATAGCCGCGGTGCCGATCTTCCCCCAGGGGAGGTAAGAAAAATAGAAAATCTCTACTGGCGGGAGGAGACCAGGGCTATACGGGAGGAACAGGTTATAGAAAGCACCTACCAGCCCGGACTGGAGGAAGCCTACGAAAATTATCTGTTGGAGAATATAGACACAGAGGCTATAAGCCGCCGGGGCTTACGGGTAGCCCTGGGATGTCAAGAGAGGAGCGCAGAGCTTACCAGCAAGTTGCTAGCCCGCGCGGGGTGCGAGGTTATACGCTTGGATTTTGCTCCTCGACAAAGCTGGAGCGAAATTAACAGGCAACTTTCCTTTGCTGATGAAGTCCGGCGTTACGGAGCTGATCTGGGTGCGATAATAGATAAGAATGGTGAAAGATTGCTGCTCCTCGATGCTAACGGTTTTGTAGTAGAGGAGACCAGGAGAGTGGCTCTTTTAACTCAAGTGTACTTGGAAGAAACAGACCGGAAAAGCCTGACCTTGCCTATGGCCGCTCCCCGGGCGGCCGAACTGGTGGCCCAAAAACTAGGGGGGCAAATAAGGCGGGTAAAAAACCACCCCGGGGTTCTCCAGGAAGCAATATTAGAAGAGGACGGTCCGGGTCGTTATTCCCAATTTAGTCTCCAGTTTGATGCTCTAGCTTCTCTAGTTTACCTTATAGATTGGCTGGTGAGGAGGGATATCCCATTAAGTGAAGCGGTGGCCAGGTTGCCGGCTGTCTACCGTAGCACTAGAGAGGTAGACTGCCCTTGGGAGGATAAAGGGCGGGTAATGCGTGCTTTAATAGATAGAGAAAGGGAGGGGCAGTTACAGCTCTTGGATGGCTTGCAGGTAAGCTATCCCCAGGGGTGGGCCCTTATCTTTCCAGATGAAGAGGAACCGCTATACCGTATATATAGTGAGGCCTTCTCCCAAGAAGCCGCGGAAGAGCTGGCTGGCTTTTTCGAGAGCCGGATAAAGGAGATACTTGGCATGTAAATTCTTTTTTTCACAAAGCAGGAAAAAGGGGATGGTTAGAGAATAACATAATTAAACACTAAGAAACAGTTAAAAGCATCATAGTTCGGGCTAGCGAACATTATTGAACAGCAAAGGAGTTTCCCCATGCTCACCTTGGAGCGCAGGCAGAAGATTTTACAGTGGATATTAAAAGAAGGACGGGCCGAGGTGGGGGAGCTCGCCTCGGCCTTTGGGGTTTCCACTATGACCATCCGGCGGGACCTTAAAGCCTTAGAGGAAGAGGGGCTCCTGACAAGATCTAGAGGAGGAGCACTGCCTAAAAATGGTTTAATAGGAGAGATCCCTTACCGTTCGAAGGCTACTTCTCATTTGGAACTTAAGAAGGGAATCGCCAAGGTAGCTGCTGATTTGGTAGAAAATAACGACACGGTGATTCTGGATGCAGGTTCCACCACCTTGGAAGTGGCTCGGTGTTTAAAAAGATCTAAAGAGAATTTGACTATAGTTACGAACGATTTAAACATTGCCATGGAACTCGCTGACGTACCAGGATTTAAAGTATTGACTACCGGAGGTGAGGTCCAACCGGGTGTATATTGCTTGCTCGGAGAAGAAGCTCTTTCCTTCTTACGTTCTATAACTGTAAACATAGCTTTTTTGGGAGCTGGAGCTGTGGATTTGGGGGGCTTATATACTCCTACGTTAGATAAGGTTCACTTAAAAAGGGCTATGATAGGCAGCGCGGGCAAGGCGGTATTGGTGGCGGATCATACTAAATTTGGGCGCAAGGCCTTTGCCAAGGTTTGCGAGCTTAAAGCCGTGGACCTTATTATTACCGACAACGGGCTAGATCCACAGATGGTAGCGGAGATGAAACGGCTGGGGATTAGTCTAATTTTAGCCGAACCCGAAGAAGTATTTTAAATTTAGAGAGGTTGGCGTAAAATGGCCAAATGGGCAGTGGTGGCAGATGATCTAACTGGCTCCAATGCCACAGGGGTATTGTTCGCAAAGAAAGGTCTAAAGGTAGTAACGGTTGTTAATTATCGGATGTTATCTAAACTGCTAAGTGTTACTACGCATTATGAGGGCCTTATTGTTAATACCTTTAGCCGCGGGATACCTTCTAATGAAGCGCGGGAGCGCGTCCAAGCAACAACCTCTATGCTCCGTGAAGCGGGAATCTCCTATTTTGGGAAAAGAATTGATAGTACGGCTAGGGGCAATCTAGGGGCAGAGATAGAGGGGATGTTAAGTGCCCTTGGCCCTGAATATATAGCGGTGGTGGTACCAGCTTACCCTGCTTCCGGGAGGATAGTAGTAGGGGGGTATCTTCTAGTTAACGGGGTACCTGTGGAGCGGACAGAAGTGGGACGGGATCCTAAAACTCCTGTAGATACATCAGAAGTTTCCTCTATAATAGCCCGGCAGTCTTCCTTACCTCAGGGTTTTATCCCTTTAAGGGTGGTAACTCGGGGGCCGGAAGCTATTAAGGCCGAACTTTTGGGAGAGATCGCCCGAGGGCACCAGATCATAGTAGTTGACGCTGTTTCAGATCAAGACATCGAAAGCATAGCTGAAGCTGTGTTCAGGGCAGGGATAAAAGCTTTTGCGGTAGATCCAGGTCCGTTCAGTTCTGCCCTGTTAACCAAATGGGCAGGGAGTAGCTTTAATGTGGGCCAGGGCAAGGTTTTAGTGGTATCAGGTAGTGCCAGTTCCCTAACCCGGGTGCAGCTAGGATACTTGTGCGAGAAGTATGGAGCTAGTTTCATAAACATCGATGTAAGGAAGTTATTAAACAACAGTCTAAGTTTAGACATGGAGAAGGCTATAATCAATAGGCTTAAAGTGTTAAGTCGGGAGTCTAATGTTTTTGGACTCCGAGTTGCAGAGAAGGAAGATATGGTTCTTAATCTTGAAGCCGAAGCCAGGGCCCGGGGGCTCAGTACGGAGGAGGCATCAAGCCTTATCACTACTTTTTTAGCCCGTATAGCCCGTGAGGTATTAAGGTTGGGTATCTATAACCTGAAGGGAGTGTATCTCACGGGTGGAGATATGACGGTGGCTTTCTGTGAAGCTTGTCATGCTGAGGGAATAGAGCTCAAAGGAGAGGTATTGCCCCTTGCAGCTTATGGGGTTTTGATAGGAGGCGAGTTTGCTGGTTTACCTATTGTAACTAAGGGCGGGTTGGTAGGAGGGCCTGAAGGTGCCTCCAAATGCGTGGAATATTTATTGAAAACATAAGTCTTAAGGATTAAGGAGTGAAACTACGTTGGCAAATAAGCCTTTGATTGGTATCACCTTAGGAGATCCAGCAGGAATTGGACCGGAAATTGTAGTTAAAGCGCTAGCTAATAAAGAAATTTACGATGTAGTTAATCCTGTGGTTATAGGGGAGAAAAAAGCACTGGAAAAAGCCCTAGAATTAACAGGGTTAAGTTTGGAACTAAACCCGGTGGAAAAGCCCTGTGAGGGACGCTACCGGTGGGGAAGTATAGATTTTATTGATTTAAAAAACTTAGAAACAGAGATCCCTATAGGTAAGGTAAGCCCTTTGGCTGGGAAAGCCGCCTTTGAGTTTATAAAGAAAGCCATTGAGCTGGCCCTAAATGATGAGATCGATGGAGTAGCAACTGCTCCGATAAATAAGGAGGCTATCCATGGAGCAGGTATAAACTTTATCGGCCATACGGAGATGTTTACCGAACTTACAGGGAGTAAGAATACTTTGACCATGTTTCAAGTACAAAACTTGCGCATCTTTTTCTTAACCCGCCATATATCTTTACTTCAGGCTTGTACGCAGGTCACCGCTGACCGTATTGTGCAAACGCTATTCCTTTGCGAGGAGGCTCTCCACACTTTGGGTTTTGAAAAGCCTCGTTTGGCTGTGGCGGCCCTTAATCCCCATGGGGGGGAAGGGGGGCTTTTTGGCGATGAGGAAATAAGGGAGATAATACCGGCTGTTGAGCAAGCTCGGGCTCAGGGGTTAAGGGTAGAAGGACCCATCGCAGCAGATTCTGTTTTCTACCTGGCCAATAAGGGCTACTTTGATGCTGTACTTTCCCTTTACCATGATCAAGGGCATATAGCGGCTAAAATGCTGGACTTTGAACGGACGGTTAGCGTGACCACGGGATTGCCCTTCATCCGTACCTCTGTCGATCATGGTACTGCTTTTGATATTGCTGGAAAGGGGGTGGCAAGTTCTGTTAGCATGGAAGAAGCCATCAAGGTCGCAGGGAGCTATGCTTTCAAGGTAAAGCGTAAAAAGGGGCCAAACTAAATGGCCCCCTTCTGGAACGAGGTAAGCAATAATAAATGTTAAGGGGGTATCACCATGCCCAGCGCTTCTGGGATGCAAATGATCATTGGGCTAGCCATAGGAGTTACATTGCTAGTTTTGTTGATCCTTAGGACCAAGATCCACGCTTTTCCAGCTCTTATTATTGCTGCTGCTTTGACTGGTCTTATCGGTGGTATGCCTCCAGCGGTAGGGGATGTGAATGTAGCCAAATCTATTACCACCGGCTTTGGTAACACTTTGGCTAGCATAGGTATTGTTATAGGCTTTGGGGTAATGATGGGGCGACTGTTAGAGGTATCCGGTGCTGCTGAGAGGATGGCATACACCTTTTTAAAGTATCTAGGCCGAGGCAAAGAGGAGTGGGCCCTCGCCGCTACAGGTTATGTAGTCTCTATTCCCATTTTTTGCGATTCTGGCTTTGTTATCCTTTCCCCTCTAGCTAAAGCCCTTTCCTCAAAAACCCGGAAATCCGTAATAACCTTGGGGGTAGCCTTGGCTGTGGGATTGGTAGCCACCCACCATGCTGTACCGCCTACTCCTGGTCCTCTGGCTGTTGCAGGGATATTTAAAGTGGATGTAGGGAAAATGATTCTCGCAGGATTAGTATTTGCCCTACCAGTTACCATAGCCGGTGTACTTTATGCCCGCTGGTTGGGAAAGAAAATATACCAACTTCCTAGCGAAGATGGGACAGGATGGGTAAGGTTACAGTACGAAGCTTCTACAATAACGAGTATATCTTTAGCCGACAGACCAGACTTGCCTTCGGCATTTATGTCTTTCGCTCCTATTGTAATTCCTGTTATTTTAATTATCTTTAATACTGTCTTATCTGCGCTCAAATTAAATCAAACCTGGGCCCAATATTTAATATTCTTAGGTAATCCTGTTATAGCAGTAGGTATCGGGCTTATAATAGCTATTTACGGGCTTGCCCCTAAGCTTTCACGCTCAGAGGTCATTAAAAGAATGGAAGAAGGGGTTGCTTCAGCAGGTATCATAATTTTAGTTACTGGAGCCGGCGGCGCCTTGGGTCAAGTGCTCCGCGATAGCGGGGCTGGTAACTATATTGCCAAGCTTATAGCCAGCACCCCCATGCCGCCAGTGTTGTTGCCCTTCATTGTAGCTACGATAGTCCGTTTGGTGCAGGGTAGCGGTACGGTAGCCATGATCACTTCTGCCTCTATCACTGCTCCTATTTTAGCTGGGCTTCCTGTCAATCCCTTGATTGCGGCTCAGGCAGCAGCTTTAGGAGCGATGGTGTACTCCTATTTTAATGATAGTTACTTCTGGGTGGTAAACCGCCTTCTGGGTATAGAGGATGTTAAAGAGCAGACCCTTACCTGGTCTATACCGACCACTATCGGTTGGCTAGTGTCGCTGGTGCTTATATTGATAGCTGACGCTATTTTATAAAGTTTCCTTAGAGAAATAGAAGAAAAGGTTATAAAAGCACGAAGAACTCATAGGCCTGAGTAAGGCCTCTTTTTTATTTAGGAAAACCCTGGCTGGGCCGCTGCCTTCTGGGGTATAATTTGTAACGAGAGCCATATAAAGGGGTGTTTTTATGCTTCAGATAAGGTGGCACGGTCGGGGAGGCCAGGGTGTGGTAACTGCTGCCCGTATTTTCGGACGGGCGGCAGCTATTTATGGCGGAAAGTATGCCCAGTCCTTCCCCTATTTTGGGACTGAAAGACGGGGAGCACCGGTCACAGCCTTTACCCGGCTATCCGATCAGCCCATCCGGGATCGGAGCCAAGTGTATGAACCGGACTGCGTGGTGGTGTTAGATGAGACTTTGCTGGAAAGCGTGGACGTTCTTCAGGGTTTGCGCCCGGGCGGGATATTTATTTTAAACAGTTCTTCTACCCACCTCAACGGCTTAAAGTTTAGGGTGCCGGAGAACACGGCTTTTTATCAAATAGAGGTTACCTCTCTAGCTCAAGAGATCCTAGGGGTGCCCATTGTCAATACCGCCATGGTCGGTGTTTTGGCTGCTGTTACGGGCTGGGCATCCTGGGAAGCAATAAAAAAGGCCATACAAGATATTCTACCTTCCCATTTGGTAGAGAAAAATTGGCGCCTGGCTGAAGAAGCTTTTAACCGTGCCCTTACCCTCCGGCCAGTACCCTATTCTGCCCTGAATCAATATAAGGGAGAGGCTAAAGCTTCGTGTTTAACTTCTGGTGGATCTGATTCCAAATCCGATAATCGTTCTCTGGTCAATAACAGCCTGCAACCTAATATTCTCACCCCGCATATTATAGCCAGGACAGGGTCTTGGCGCATCCAACGTCCAGTATTAGACCCGGAAAAATGTAACAACTGTCTAATTTGCTGGCTGTTTTGCCCGGAGGGCTCTATCCGGCGGGGAAAAGGATGTGTAAGTATTGACCTCGCCTTCTGTAAAGGGTGCGGCATCTGTGCCCGGGAATGCCCGCGCCAGGCTCTCCGTATGGTAGACGAGGCTTTGCTGGTCAAGGGAGAAGGTGAAAGAATTGCGAGAATATCTTAACGGTAACGAGGCTGTGGCTTACGCGGTGAAACTTGCCCGGGTGGAAGTTGTGGCTGCCTATCCCATTACCCCCCAGTCCACTATAGTGGAAGAAATAGCGGCCCAGATCTCCCGAGGAGAGATGGAAGCTGAATACATACGGGTAGAATCAGAACATGCTGCCCTGGCTGCCTGTTTCGGCGCTGCGGTGAGCGGAAGTCGGGTCTTTACGGCTACTTCTTCCCAGGGCCTAGCTTACATGTTCGAGATGCTCCATTATGTTAGCGGGGCCCGGACACCTATGGTGATGGCGGTAGCTAACCGGGGACTGGCCGCACCTTGGACCATCTGGGTCGACCACCAGGATAGTATCTCTTGTCGGGATACAGGGTGGATTCAGCTTTATGTAGAGACAGCGCAAGAAGCCTTAGACACCTGCCTTCAGGCTTACAAAATAGCAGAAGATCCCCGGGTTTTAACTCCTGTGATGCTTTGCCTGGACGGATATGTACTTTCCCATACCGAAGAAATAGTGGATATCCCCTCCCAGGAGGAGGTGGACCGCTTTTTACCGCCCTACCAGCCGCAAGTTTTGGTGGATACCCAAAGACCGGCGGTCTTTGGAGTAGGAGCTGGCCCAGATACCTACCCTGCCTTTAAAGAAGCCCAGCAGGTGGCCATGGAGAGGGCTAAGGAAGTGATAAGGAGGGTGGATGAGGAATTTTATGCCCTTTTCGGGCGCAGGTACGGCGGTTTGGTGGAAGATTACCGCTGCCAGGATGCCGAAGTGATCCTTGTTACTTTAGGGGCCATTACAGGTACGGCGCGGGAAGTGGTGGACTTTTTACGGCAGGAAGGGGCCAAGGTGGGGGTTTTACGCCTGCGGGCCTTAAGACCTTTCCCTGTTGAGGATTTGCGGCAAGCTCTAAAGGGGGCCCGAGTAGTAGCAGTCCTGGACCGGAACTGTTCTTTCGGGTATGAAGGGGTAGTGTGTACGGAAGTGAAGGCCGCCCTTTTGGGCTTGCAACAGCCGCCGGTCGTGGTCGGCTTTATCGCCGGATTGGGGGGCCAGGATATACGGCGGGAAGATATCGAGGGTATTTTTAGAAGATGCCTTAATTCTACTGAGGGGGCACCACTGTAAAAGAAATAAGAAGGGCGGGTCCTTGGAAAAGAAAGGGGGAAATACTTTGAAGATCCAAGATTTACCCGAAGATGAGTTGGTCTTCGGTTCCTTTGCCTGCGCCGGATGCGGAGGGATACTGGCTGTCCGCCTGGCTCTGAAAGTACTGGGGCCGGAAACGGTAATTGTTACCACCCCCAGTTGCCTGTTAGGTGTTACCACCTTTTACCCTCAGCTTGCCTTTAAAGTGCCTTGTGTCAATGTTACTTTTCCCAGTACTGCAGCGGCAGTATCGGGGGTGGTAGCGGGGCTTAAGCGCCGTGGCAAGGAGCACATAACAGTCTTGGGCATTGCCGGGGATGGCGGCACGGTGGACATAGGGTTACAAGCCCTCTCAGGGGCTATCGAGAGGGGGGATAATTTTATTTTCCTCTGCTACGATAACGAGGCTTATATGAACACCGGCGTGCAGCGCAGCGGCTCTACACCTTTAGGAGCCCACACCACTACTACCCCGGTAGGGAAAATGCTTAAAGGTGAGGATAGGCCCAAGAAGGATATGCTCAGGATAGTGGCCGCCCATGATATACCTTATGCCGCTACGGCTAGCATAGGTTACCCCCAGGATTACTTACGTAAAATACAAAAGGCTAAAGAAACTAAAGGGCCTGCTTACATACAGGTGTTATCTCCCTGCCCGCCGGGCTGGGGTTACCCCAGCGATTTAACGGTATATCTTGCGCGCCTTGCTGTCCAGACCGGGGCTTGGACCCTGGCTGAGTATGAACAAGGGAAACTTACGGTGAAAAAGATAGACCATCCTAAGCCTTTAAAGGAGTATCTTTCCCTCCAGGCCCGGTTCGCTCATTTAGTCTAGGTAGCATCATTTCGGCTTGGGCTTCCGCTGCTCGCTCGCCGGTGGGCAGCTCGGCCCAAGCTTCTAGTTTAAAATAGGGCGGCCTTTCTTTGAGGAGCCGGCTCACACAGAGGAGTTCCTGACCTATAGGTATAGGTTTCCGAAAGCGTACTTCCAAGCGGGCCGTCACAGCCTGATACCCTAGCTTCAGGAGATGGTTGGCCATTAGCTCATCTAGAATAGTGGCGACCAATCCCCCGTGTAATATACCGTTGTAGCCCTGGTGGAAAAGGTTAGGGGTAAAGCGGGTGCACACACACCCGTCTTCCCGCATAAAGAAATCAAGGTGCAGCCCGACGGGGTTGTCGCGGCTGCACCCGAAGCAAAGATTAGTGCTCCCAGGTTCCATAGGCCTTCCCCGGTTAACCCCAGCGGGTTATCTCGTGCTGGTAGTAGAGTAAGGGTTTCCGTGAAGGGTCAATACTTGCAGCCAAAACCTGGCCTACTACGATGACGTGGTCACCGCTTTTGTACTCTCCTGTTACTTTACATTCTAAATTGGCCAGGCAATCCTTTAAGCGCGGGGTATGTACAGCTTTAGAGGGTTCTAGCTCTAACCCTAGCGCTTTAATCTTGTCCGTATCCCTTCCCGAGTGAGAACCGCAGAAACTAGCTATTTTTTCTTGATCTTCAGCGAGAAGGGAAAGAACGAACTCCCCTGTATCTCTCAGGAGCTCTAGTACGTACCTTTGAGGGTGAAGGGATACCGTAATTTGGGGCGGATCCAAAGATTCCTGAGTTACCCAAGCTACTGTAGTAATATCGTGGATTTCGCCCTTTTTAGTTCCTATTACAGCACAAGGGCATACTATTTTACCCAGTCCTTCGCTAATGCTAGCTTCGCGCACGGCCTTGACCCCCCTAACAGAAACCTGATGGGAACATGGTGTAAGGTTATCCACTCCATATTATACCATATAATTATAAGGCTATATGCCCTCGCTGGCAAAGACACGGTAGTTTAAGTCAGGGAAAATATTGTCTATCTCCTCTAGCTCCTCCAGCCATTTTTTATCTATATTTTTCTGCTCTATCCCCTCTTTTAGTTTCCAAAAATTCAATAGATGCCTCTTAGTCCGTCCTACAGCATAGTCTACCATGGTTCCTGTTTTCATGATAAAGGCCCAGTCGCTGCTTTGGGCCAGTAAAAGTTCCCTGGCTGCTTGGTTTAGGGCTCGCTGCATTAGTTCATCCTGGAGAGCCATAAACCGGTTGGCCAAATTTATCATAGCTTCAGCGGCATTGTGCAGGTGGCGGTAAATCCAGTCGTTGGCCCCGTCCAGCCATACTTCATTATAACCGTTATTTCCCCAGCTAGACATACAAGGTGTGGCCGGCTGATTTTTAGGGAAACGCTCCAGATAATCGCTGGGAGTGATGAAAACGAAGGGCTGGTGAGCCAGGGAGGCCACTTGCCGGAAAAGGAATTCTAACCACTGGGGGCCTTCAAACCACCAGTGACCGAAAAGCTCGGCATCGTAAGGGCATACAACGATAGGGGGTCTGTCCATATAAGTGGCTAGGTATTTAATCTGGTGCTCGCGGTTGAAAAGGAAATTTCCGGCATGAATCTTAGCCTTTTCGCTGGCCCATTCTGGAACATAGGGCTCTTTCCAGTCGGTCTTCCCGGTAATGCGGTAGTACTTTAGCCCTGTGTCCACCCTTAAGCCCGAAGGGTGAATATAAGGTTTGATATATTCATAATCGAGGTCGTACCCGATATCCCTATAAAATTCACGATAATCGAAGTCACCAGGGTACCCCTCCTGGGCGCTCCATACCTGTTCGGAGGATTCTAGATCCCGCCCGAAGGCAGCTACACCGGAAGGTGTAACTACCGGGGCAAAGATACTATAACGGGGCCTGGGCGTGGCATACAAAACACCGTGGGCATCTAAAAAGAAATATTTGATATTATATCTTTTTAGAATAGCATCGTCACCCGGATTATATCCGCATTCGGGTAGCCATAGTCCTGCCGGTGGCCGGCCGAAAAGGCGGAGGTGGTTGTGAACGGCCACTTCTACTTGAGCCCGTACAACCTCACGTTGCAGGCCGATAAGGGGAAGATACCCGTGGGTGGCGGCACAGGTGATAAGTTCTATGGCTCCTTCTTCTTGTAGCTCCCGGAAGGCTGTTATAAGGTTTCCGCGGTAGTAACTATAGGTACGATAGATTTCTTCGAACTTCTTTTGGTACATGCGCGCCACCAGGTGAAATCGGGGATCGTTCCTGGTACGCCATACTTCCTTCGCGGCTAGCTCCCGTAGCCGTTCCAAATATCTTAAATAACGCTTTTGCATGAAGTCATCCGCCATCATGCTGGCTAAAGGAGGGCTTAAAGAAACCGTTAACCGGACGGGAACCCTATCCCCCAGTAACCGGTGAATCATTTGGAGGAGGGGGATATAGGTTTCTGTCACGGCTTCGTGATACCATTTTTCTGCCAGAGAATATTCCTCTTCCGGGTGGCGTACATAGGGCAAGTGGGCATGCAATACCAGGGCTACATATCCTAAGGGCATAAAGTTTCTTCCTTCACCTCCGGGGCTGCACTAAAATGGGAGAGCTGATACCTGGTACCGGTCCCTTACCTACCCCTGCTCCCTGCCAGCAGGCTTCCAGGGGGGGCCAGAGGGGGTTTATAACTTTGCTGGGCTGGTCAGCCGGTGTGGTAACAATATTAGAGCGGACTAAAACGATAAAGCCGTGTTGTGGGTGGTACCGACCCAGGTCGATACAAAAGGTGCTCTGAGGCCTGCCCACATGGATATACCAGTTATCGGCAGCATCGGTTATAGCGATTTCGAAATAAGGGGCATGTAAGAAATCAAAGGCGGCACCTGTTAAGTCATAAACCCGCAAGATAGGCTGAGATGCTTCCCAGGATCCGGGCCCATAGCGCCTTTCAAATTCTGCTTTTTTTTCAGGGGTTATCTCCCAATATACGTACAGCCAATAAGGATCCTTAACCAAAGCTACGATTTGATCTTTGCCGTATCTGGCCGGAAGTTCTGGAGTTGCCTGCTTAACCGGAAGGTGTTTTTTTTCTACCGGCTTCCTTTTATATGTGAAATACCAGTATAGAATGCCGGCTGCTATACCCAAAAGTATTAACGTCAAGACTAATCCCATAAAGAAAGCTCCTTTCCTCTTAAGGTTAGTCTTTTACATTGCCGGCTATATAATCCCTTAACTTAAGTGGAATAATAACTCATGCTTATTATGTCCAGAAGAAAAAAGTTTATTGAGGTCGATTTTTGGTAGGCTAATTGGGAGGAGACTTTAGTTTGCCGCGAGAGCTTGTACTGGGAAACGGCCGGCTTTTGATTAATTTTGATGGACGTTTTAATATGCGTGATCTATATTTCCCTCACTTGGGTGGGCCTAACCATATTGCCCATTTGGGAGGAGAAAAAGGGAAGATAGGGTTCTGGGTGGACCACAAGTTTAGCTGGCTAGAGGAGAAAGATTGGAAGCTAAACATCGGCTATAAACCCGGGACCCTAAATGGCAGGGTGGAAGCCGTAAACAGGGAATTGCAGATCGGACTGGAAGCAGAAAATGCAGTTCATTTTAATCTAAACGTTTATCTTAAGCGTTTATATATACGCAACCTAGCTCGTAACTCCCGCGAGATCCGCGTTTTTTTCTATCATGATTTTACCCTTAAGGAGTCTTCTCTGGGAGATACTGGTATTTATCTTCCGGATAGGGGTGTGCTTTTGCATTATAAACGGGGGTTATACTTCCTTATTAACGGCCGCGCCGGGGACCGGGGTTTTTACCAGTATGCAGTGGGTAATAAGCGTTTCCGGGGGGCAGAGGGAACATGGAGGGATGCCGAGGACGGGCGCTTGGAGGGTAATCCCGTACATCACGGTTCGGTGGATAGCACCGTGAGCTTTAGCCTTAATCTGGCCTCGAATGAAGAAGGCGTCATAGATTACTGGTTGGTGGCCGGTACGGGTTGGGAGGAAGTTAAAAAGCTTGATGAGCTTGTCTTAACTAAAGGCTTAAGTTCACTTCTGGCCGAGAACGAAGCTTACTGGCGTTCTTGGGCATCAAGAAACGAACGGGATTTTGCAGATTTGCCGGAAAAAGTAGTAGAGCTTTATACCCGGAGCCTTCTAGTAATCCGGGCCCATAGCGATAGCCAAGGAGCTATACTGGCTGCTACAGATAGCGATATCTTGTATGAGGCGAGGGACCATTACGGGTATTGCTGGCCCCGGGATGGGGCCTTTACTGCCCTGGCCCTAGATCAGGCAGGCTATAGGGAAATTTCCATTCCCTTTTATTACTACTGCGCACGGGTTTTGGATCCCAAAGGATATTTTTATCAGAAATACAACGCAGATACAAGTCTTGGTTCTACGTGGCTACCTCCCTTGCAGCAAGGGCGGGCTGTTCTCCCTATTCAAGAAGACGAGACGGGCCTGGTTCTTTGGGCCTTGGGGCTGGCTTACCGGCGTTATAAGGACTGGAAGCTTCTTCACGATCTTTACCCTTCTTTGGTACGGCCAATTGCACAGTTTTTAGCCTTTTATCGAGACCCTACCACCGGCCTTCCCCTACCTAGCTATGATCTTTGGGAGGAACGCTACGGAATTTTCACCTTTACTTCAGCAGCAGCCCTGGCCGGCCTTTTAATGGCCAGTGAGCTGGCGGGCGCTTTTGGCCAGAAGGATGAAGCTGAGGGATACTTTCGTGCTGCTCGAGAGATAAAGGAAAGTATGGTAAAATATTTTTACTCGCCGGAGTTAGGTCGTTTTATCCGGGGAATTTATGGGCAGAAAGAAGGGGGGATTCAGGCGGATTATACCTTAGATGCAAGCCTTCTTTATCTAGGGTTCCTCGATCTTTGGCCTGAAGAAGATCTTAGGGTACGTCGTACTATAAGGGCTGTACGAGAGGGCCTCTGGGTACGGACCCAGGTGGGTGGCCTGGCTAGATACACGGGCGATTATTACTTCCGGCGTAGTGAGGATATATACAATGTTCCGGGCAATCCCTGGCTGGTTTGTACCCTGTGGCTGGCTGCTTGGCTGGCTAGGACGGCCAAGAATCTGGAGGAACTGGCTGAAGCCCGGGCCCTCCTTGAGTGGGCCTCTGAAAGGGCTACACCAGGGGGTATGCTTCCGGAACAGATTCATCCTTACACGGGAGAGCCTCTTTCGGTTTCTCCTCTAACATGGTCCCACGCCAGCCTGGTGACCGCTGTAGAAATGTACCTCGATCGCTGGCGAAATCTCAAAGCAGGGCAGCAATAGAGGTGAAATTTTTATGGCTAAGGAGCCCCGGAGTATCCCTCCTTGGACCATTAGAGATAGTCTGGCAGTTTTAGCTTTGCTCGCCGTCTCAGGGTATGGTACGAGCTTTTTTCTAAAGTGGGCGGGCTGGCGGCCACCCCTAGCCCATCAACTTTTGTTGGCAGGGGGAATACAGGCTATGGCTGTATTATCCGGAGTCTATTATTTAGTAAGGTTTAAATACGGCCGGAGCTTAGAGGAATTAGGTTTAAAGTGGCGTAACTTAGGGCGTTCGCTGGGGCTGGGATTAGGGGGTGGAGTTATAATTTTTTTCATGGTGATCCTACTGGGCGGCTTACTCCAGCGTTTCCTGCCTGAGCCTGCTCCCCAGCCCTTCGCGGAGCTGGTAAGGAGGGCGCAGGGCTTCCGCGATCTTCTCCTCCCTCTATTCTTGGGTTCCTTCTTAGCCCCTATTACAGAGGAAGTTTATTTCCGCGGCTTTTTTTATCCTGTATTAAAGGCGCGTTATGGAACCCTAGTAGGGCAAGTAGGCAGCAGCCTCCTTTTTGCCCTGCTCCATTTTGATTTGTTCCGCTTTCTTCCTTTGGCCGTGGGAGGGTTGGGTCTGGCTTATTTGTACGAACGGAGCGGATCCCTGATAACTCCGGTGGTGGCCCACGGCACCTGGAATGCCATCATGATTTTACTTTTATTCTTTTCTTTAAAGTTGCTTCCCCATTAACCTTAACTTTATGGCACCCTTTACTGGGCTCCGCCATAGTATAGGGCGGGGCCTTTTAACGTGTACAACTCTCTCATTAAAGAAGAGGCGAGATGGATTATTACTACTTGCCAGCTTCCTTCTGGGGCCATCATCACTTCTTATCCGGGGAATCCCCGCATAGTTCCTTATTTTGCTCATCTAGCCCTTTATGGTGTCGTTGAGGCCGGGGGTTACGAGGAGCAGGTAAAAGCTTATCTTAATTGGTATGTAAATCATTTGGAGCTACCCGACCGTTTTGGCATCTATGGAACGGTCTATGATTATACCGTAACTGCTGATGGGCAGGAAATACCGGAAGGAAGCTATGACTCTTCTGATTCTTATGCAGCTACCTTTCTTAACCTTGTTTGGCGTTATTATCTGGCTACCCGGGAGAAGGCCTGGCTTAAGGAACATAAAGATGAGTTAGAAACGGTGGCCGGGGCCATTTTAGCCACGCGGGATAAAGATGGCCTCACTTTGGTTAGGCCGGACTGGCAAGTGAAATACCTCATGGACAACTGTGAAGTCTATGAGGGGTTACAGAATTATGCCTTACTTCAAGAAGAGGTGTGGGGGGATAAGCATAAGGCTTACTTTTATCAAAAGCTAGCCGGGAAAGTAAAGGAGGCTGTTTTCCGTAAAATGTGGGCAGGCGAAGGTTTCTGCCCGGCTATTTATTCCTTCGGCTTGAGGTTGCGGCCTAATTGGAGAAAGTGGTATCCTGATGCCCTGGCCCAGCTTTTCCCCCTCATCTGCGGTCTTTTAAAACCTGAAGACAAGGAAGCACGTATAATCTATAGCGCCTTTTTACGTAACTATCCTAATTGGTACAAAGATATCTCGCCCCTTTCTTTTACTACTCCTTTGGTAGCTTGGGCAGCGGCCCTCATGGATGATGGAGAACGCGTGAAAACGTATTTTAAGAAGGTGGAAGAGAAGATCTTGAAGGCTGGCCGGCCCTGGCCGTGGCATGCAGCTGAGGGAGGAGTTTTTATTTTAGCCCTTAGAGCGCAGTCGTAAATTTACCTGGCTAGGTTGACGCTCCTTTCCTATTATGGTATATTGCAGTCGGTGCCCTGCCCGGGGGTTCCAGCGGAAGTTTTACAGCCGCGCAATACATGGGCTGATCCTAAGGAGTATGACGAGATGGCCCGAAGGCTTGCCCGGTTGTTTACCGAGAACTTCAGCAAATTCAAAGGTGTGGCACCCGAGCTCGTCGCTGTGGGGCCAAGGGCGGCCTAAGGAGTTTAAAGCCCCCTCTTTAAAAAAAGAGGGGGCTTTAAGATTAATGGGCAGCATTGGAGAGGGTAACCACCATGCTCACTTCGCCAGACTGGCTGGCCTTTTCAAACATTTCCCGTAGTCCGGCCCAGACTCGATCTTCCGGGCCGTGTAGGTGGGTGCTCAAGGATCCCACCTCGTATTCTAACCTCTGAGCGTTTAGCACTTGGATGGATTCATTGATGATTTCACTAGCCCGGGTCGTCTTCTGAGGGTAAAGGCTTACCTCCGCACAAAGCATATTTTTCCTCCTTTTTGAGGCTTATTATTTGTGGCTCTTCCTATTTAGATTTAGTTTAAAGCTAGGTGAGGGGCAGGTTGCTTGTTGCAATTTTTCGTGACTCTTTCTATTTAGGTTTAGTTAAAAGAAGGGATTTTATGCAGGAAGAAAGCAAAGTACAGGCGATCTTACAACTTTTGCGCGAGGCTTATCCTCAAGCAGGACCCCAGTTGCGTTTCCGTAACCCTTACGAGTTATTGGTAGCAGCAATACTTTCGGCCCAGACGTCGGACCACCAGGTTAACAAAGTAACAGAGAAGCTCTTTACCCGATATCCTGGGCCGGAAGATTTGGCTAAGGCTTCCCCCAAAGAAGTAGCTGAGGTTATCCGAAGTTTGGGCCTTTACCGTAATAAGAGCCAGAATTTAGTTTTTACTGCCCGGAAATTAGTGGAAAAATACGGAGGAGAGGTCCCCCGTACTCGTGAGGAACTCTTAGAGCTTCCCGGTGTAGGGCGTAAGGTGGCCAACGTAGTTTTAAGCCAGGCTTTTGGGCAAGATGTTATTGCCGTGGACACCCACGTTTTCCGGGTGACCAACAGGTTAGGATTGGTCCAGGCCAGGACGCCGGAAGAGGCGGAAGAGCAGTTGATGCTTATTTTGCCTCCCGGGACGAGGGGAGAAGCCCATCATCTTTTTATTTTCCATGGCCGGCGTACATGCCGGTCCCTGTGCCCCGATTGCCTCGGTTGCCCTGTTAGGGAATATTGTAATTACTATCACAGAAAAAATTGATCTGGATCACTTACTGGCGGGAGGAACAGAGGTAGTATACTCCCTAGAAAGATGTAGATAGAGAAGCACTTAGAAAGGAAGGGGTAAGGTTAACATGAAGCGTAAGATTGTGCGCATTGACGAGGAGCTTTGTACTGGCTGTGGCCTTTGTGTCACACCGTGTGCAGAAGGAGCCATTGAAATAGTTAATGGTAAGGCTAAGGTCCTGCGTGAAGAGTTATGTGATGGAGCGGGAGTATGCCTGCCCATCTGCCCGGTGGGTGCTTTATCCATAGAAGAGCGGGAAGCACCTCCCTTCGATCCGGAAGCTGCCGAGAGAAATTTGGAGGAAAAGAGGCGACAAGGCCAAGGAATAGCGTGTTTCCGGTGCGGTACGGGTGAGGACCGGGGGGTACTCCTGTTTACCCGGTACCAGGGGCATAGCACGTGGGTGTGCACTCGTTGTTTGCCGGTACTGATTCATGGTTAAAAATTGGTATAATGGTTTAAATTGACACGGATTTAAACATTAGGTTTTAAATATGTTAAGGCCGGGAAGAAATCCCGGCCTTTTTTAAAGTATTTTCTTTGTATAATTTAGCAGGCCACCGGCCAGGATGATTTCCTTCTGCCTCGGAGAAAGGTTATGGCGTACCTTAAAGGAAGTACCGCGGGTGGCGTTTCTGACGGTTAGGACTTCGCCGGCAAGCCTATCCTTTAGGTCGATGACTAATTGGTCACCTGGCTGTATTTCATCGTAATCTTTCTCTTCAACAAAGGTTAGGGGCAAGATACCGAAATTGATAAGGTTGCTCCGGTGAATACGGGCAAAGGATTTGGCTATAACCGCCTTAATACCCAGATACATAGGGCAAAGGGCAGCATGTTCGCGGCTTGAGCCTTGTCCATAGTTTTGGCCGCCCACTATTACCCCTTGGCTGGCTTCTTTTGCCCGGCGAGCGAAGGTGGGATCTATTCCTTCAAAGACATGCTCGGCCAGGGCCGGTATATTGGAGCGTAGAGGTAACAATTTTGCGCCTGCAGGGGAGATGTCATCGGTAGTTATATTATCTCCTACTTTCAAAAGTACGGGGGCGCTGATCACTTCCGGGAGAGGTTCGGCTTGGGGCAAGGGTTTTATGTTAGGCCCGCGTTTGATTTCGACTCCTTCTCCAGAAGCCGGCGGATATAAAAGTAAGCTGTCGTCCACGGGGAAGCGTTCGGGGAAAGCAATGTGTATAGGTTCGCCTAGCTCCCTTGGGTCGGTGAGGACACCGGTTAAAGCTGTGGCCGCGGCCGTCTCCGGGCTAGCAAGATACACCGAAGCATCGGCCGTACCGCTCCGGCCCCGGAAATTGCGGTTAAAGGTGCGTAAAGAAACTCCGCCTGAAGGTGGGGCCTGTCCCATACCTATACAGGGACCGCAGGCACATTCCAGGATGCGGGCACCTGCAGCGATAAGATCGGCCAAGGCACCGTTCTTGGCTAATAGATAAAATACCTGGCGGGATCCAGGGGATATGACTAGGCTAACCTCAGGGTGCACGCGTTTCCCCTTTAAGATAGCGGCCACCCGCATGAGGTCTACATAAGAGGAATTGGTGCAGCTTCCTATGGCTACCTGGTCTACCTTTATAGGTCCCACTTCCCGGACCTTAGCTACATTGTCGGGCATATGGGGCTTAGCCACCAGTGGTTCTAGGCTAGAGAGATCAATATCAATGATGCGGCTATAACGGGCGTCCGGGTCGGGTAGGAGTTCTACCCAGTCCTTCTCCCGCCCCTGGGCTTTGAGGAAGGCCAGGGTTACCTCATCGCTGGGGAAGATAGATGTGGTGGCTCCCAGCTCCGCCCCCATATTGGCGATGGTAGCCCTTTCCGGGACAGAAAGGGTTTTTACCCCTTCTCCACCGTATTCTATAATCTTCCCTACCCCGCCTTTAACAGTTAGAATCCTAAGCACTTCCAGGATAACATCCTTGGCGCTCACCCAAGGGGAAAGGCGGCCGTGAAGGTTTATACGGATGAC
>Ga0080004_1144727_pt1 | contig 47093 bp, 38 predicted proteins | sample WasSprMetagenome_FD_69207 | JGI IMG/M metagenome (GOLD analysis project Ga0080004, IMG submission 69207) | Sulfidic aquatic microbial communities from Washburn Spring, Yellowstone National Park, USA - WS (SPADES assembly) (version 2) | ecosystem: Environmental > Aquatic > Thermal springs > Hot...
GGCTTTTGTTGTTTGATTCCATGGTTTCAAAGAACGAAGTGTGCAGGCATTCAATGGAAGAGGTTGAAAACGAACTCAAAAGACGCGAAGGTTTAATTGCTGAGAGATTCATCAATGATCCTGAGGTTAAAGAAGTAGCTCAAGGGAAAAAAGTTGTTTTCATTCCAAGGATTGATCTACTATGCGAGTTGGAATCGCAATGCGCTAATAAGCTGGTGGTGGAAGTAGTCCATGAAAATTTCAAGCAGATGAGGGAGTTGCTTGATTCTGTATGTAATGCACTAATAAAAGAAGGTCTAGCCACTCGGATTTTAGGTTATAGGCTGGGTAAAAGCGTAGAGGATATGAAGGTTAGGTACGTAGACATTTGGGGGAATGAAGTCCTAGTGCGCATAGCCTGAGAGGATAGCTAGGGCTAACTCGCAAGGCATATAACCTCGAAATCTCGGTTCAAATCCAGGTCCTTGGTTTAGAGTTCTTCATTCGGAAGTGCGTTATTCTTTGGAGTTTTACTTGGTTGAGCTGTTTTACTGACCACTTCTTCCTTCTTTTTCTCTCCGTAAAACCACGATTTTTTTACTCCAGTTTATATCGGGCAAATACGATTGTCAAGAGTTAAACTGTGGATAATTAGAAATTTCTGATATCTCTTAAAATGCAAAATAGTGTCTATTGTGAAAGAAATCGCTAAAAGCATTCTTTTTATTGAAGAGATCCTAGCTCTTCAAGCAATTCCTTAATATGAAGAAGTATCCTTTCACTCTCTTCTTGAGTAAATCTTTTATCAGGATGTTCTGCCTCATTTCTTTTCTCTTTTAAATATCTAAGATAACCTAATATGGGAGGTTTAACCTTATTACTTTGCTCAAGTTCATTTAAAATATTTTCCCAAGACTTTTTCGTGGCAATGCTTCCAGATATCTTAGCGTAATACCTTCGTACAAGATTTTCTGCAATTCTTAAAGAAACCATTGCAGCCGGTGTTGGTAATAAGTGAAATATACAAGTTAAAGCATCTTTAAGGTCTTCTCTTGTTGTTTCATCGAGGCCAGAAAGGAGGCTTTCTGGAAAAATTTGGCTTATTGCTTCTTCTCGAATTAAAATAGGCCCTTGTTTTGCATATTCATTGATAATGGCATCTATCCACTCTCGTGAATCCTGTGACAGCTTTTCTGCATCTTTAGTATCTATATAAAATGGAGGACCAAGTAATCTTGGTTTCTCATCATATTTTTTATCTAAATAATCTATCCACCCTCTTATTGAATTAACTACCTTACTAAGATCAGGGTAGTATCTTTCTGAAAGAGTTTTAAGGAAGGGATGCCAGCGTTTTAGAATATCAAGAATAGAATTCTCACCTTTTACTTGGATTTGTTGGATTTGTTGAATAGGAGTTGTAGAAGCGCTTCCACATCTTTCGCAAATCCAAGTAAAATCAACCATTAACCACATTAAGTTAGAAGCTGTCTTATGAGTTACCAAGTCCCTTCCCTAAGTAAAGGGTTTTTCATTGAGCTTATTAAAAATTTTGCTAGCTATTGACAACGATTTTTGCTCTTGCTAATATCATTTATAGACGATATGAACTTTGGCCAAAAATTAAAACAACTGAGAATAAGAGAGGGATTAACTCAGCAGGAGTTGGCTGTGAGGCTTGGCTATAAGACAAATAGCTATATTTCAGATGTTGAAAGTGGGCACTTTATTCCATCAAGGGATAAGTTGAAGGAGATCGCTAGGGCTTTAGATGTTCCCTTTAAAGTGCTTGAGGACATGTTTTTGGAGTCTAGACTTGAGGCTTTAGGGATAAAAGAGCTGAGCTTTTGAGTTTGTTCAAAGACATTCCAAGCTTGCCTGAAAGAGATAAGAGAGCTATAATCAATGCCTACCTCAAAATTAAAGAAAGAAAACAAAAGAGAAAATCATGAAACATATCAAATCAGGCACTGCCGAAATCTGATCCAAAAGATTTTTAAGTTCTGTAAGAATTAAGATTAGAAAGGTCATGAAAAATCTATCTGAAGGCTTTCTTGAAACACTGTTTAGTGTTATACCTATTATGACTGTCGGTCTAATCAGTGGATTAATAGGATGGTACCTGAGTAATGGGAGACACAAGGCTGAAGTTAGAGCGAAGCATTTTGAAGAAATAAAGAAAGAGGTGAGTTAAACGACTAAATACATTTCTTATATTCCTAGCCCATTGCTTAACGACATTGTTGAAAATCGTTGTATTCCGATCATTGGAGCCGAGTTTTCTCGAAATGCAATTCTTCCTCCAAAACTTCAAATGCCTCTTTGGAATGACATTGGAAAACTTTTGGCGAAACAGATGGGTGATTATCCATACTCAACTCCAATAGATGCTATTTCCGCTTTTTGCCACAACTTTTCTCGAGCTAAACTTATTGAACAATTACGTGCTATGTTGCATACCGATGTCGCACAACCTGGACCAGCTCATATAGCTTTTGCTAATTTACCATTTGATGTAATCGTCACAACAAACTTTGATTTTTTAGTTGAAAGAGCTTATGACATCGTGCGAAGGCCATATTATCCTATAGTAAATGAAGACCAATTGCCAGTAAGTAATATACCCGCATGTACACGTATTTTGAAGATTCATGGAGATTTTAATCATCCGAATCGTTTAATTCTTACTGAAGATGACTATGATTCTTTTCTTGCGAAATACCCTTTAATATCTACATATTTAGCTAATCTCCTAATTTTAAGGACGCCATTGTTTATAGGCTATAGCCTTGAAGATCCGGATTTTAGACAAATTTGGCAAATAATAAAAGCTAGACTAGGGAATCTACAAAGATATTCCTACACGCTTTGTGTAGGAGCTCAAGATGTTGATGTTGCAAGATACGAAAGACGAGGAGTTAAAGTTATATCTCTGCCAGGTAACCCACCTGAGTATGGAAATATATTAAATGCGTTGTTTCAAGAGCTTCGTGACTATTGGTTAAATAAATCGATAGAAGCTAGTACTACTACTACCGAAGAGGCACTCACTGAACTTTCACTTCCTCCTGATGCTAAAACTCGCCTATGCTTTGTCTATGTTCCTTATAAACTTCTTCCGTTTTATAAAAACAAAGTCTTTCCTATTGTTGAACGTTACGGTTTTGTACCGGTTACAGACATTGATATAGTTTCCCCTACCGAAAACATCATGGCCAAGATATACTCCTTAATTAAAAGGGCAACTTTATTTATTGCAGACATCGCCTCATTAAATGAGGTATTCGAAGTAGAATTCGCTATAGCTTTGGATAAAAAAGTCATTTTCATAAAAGAAGAAGGTATAGAAATTAAATCGATGATTATTAGAGGAGTTGAATATATTGAAAGGCCGAAAGACTTATACTCATCGGGTATAAGTGAATTTCTTTTAATGTTAGAAGAGCGTATTCAAAAAATTTCCAAAGAACTAGCTGTCCAACTGCTTGATGAGCCTATAAGGTTATTGAAAAAAGGAGAATATAGAGCAGCAGTAATATCTGCTATTGGCCTTCTTGAAGCTGAGTTAAGGGATAAGTTGTCAAAACAGATACAATATTATGTACCTCTGACCCAATTACTTGGTTTGTCAGTTAAACATGGCTATATATCTAAGGAGAAAATTCAATTCTTAGAACGTTCGGTTTCAATTAGGAATAAACTACTACACACAAGAGAAAGCATTAGCCAACAGGAAGCGAGCCAAATTGTTGAAGAGGTCATAAATATCTTGCAATCACTTCACAGAAAAGAAGAGACGTAAGGTAACTTTACTTAATTTTCGCCATCCTTATTATTCTTCAAAGCTTTTTAGAAGTAACTAGTGTGCGTTGACTTTGGGTTTTCCCGATCCTGATGAATAGTAGAATCTTTAAAAACACTCACATTTATTTAATAATATTACTGTTTTTATTGTTTCAGGAACGACAATTGAATATTGGCTTAGAAATACTAAGTTTAAATATAAACTTTTTGGTTGCTCTTCCCCGCTTTCGTCAGTTCTTGTTTTTCTATTTGCTTATTAGCTTCGTCTCACTGGCCCAACATAGATTCTTTTTTTTGGATAATTGGCCAGTCAACAACTTCATTTCTTTATATTTATAACAATAAAAAGAGGATAAATTTTGATTCGATTTCAGATATAATATTTATTTTGCTTTCGGGCTTCTGCTTTCTTTCTAGCACGTACAGTTACTTTATAGAGTTTGCCTTCTATAAATTTGACAACATTTCAAAGGAATTGGCAATACACCACATACTTTTTATAGGAATTTTTCTCGTATTTCTCGATCTTATTAATAGACTTACTCGCAAGATTAGTTTCTTTTATGAGGCTCTGAACGAATTAGGTTTGAAGTTGGAAGAGATAGCAAAGAGGATAGAGAGAAAGCTATAAACTATTTGTTTTCAATACTAGAGTACTTAAAGTCAGTAAAGTTGGACGACGAGGAAAGAAAAAGTATTATAGAAGCAGTTGAGAGCTATGCAAGAAAAAGTTAAAGGAGCTTAAAATAAACGAGCAAGACTTTTCTTTAGACGTAGACAGTTTAAAATTAACCTACAAAAAGGACAAAGTTTTGTTTCAGATCATAATTGAAAGATCTGTGATTCCAAAGATAAAAAAGATGATCTTATATTGGGATCAAGTTGAGATTATTAGAGAAATGCACGAAGTTATTGAAGAATTTAAGGCTTTAGGTTCTCATAAAGACAGGATAAAGTATGAAGACGACATAACTTTAATACAATTTATTTACAACCTTATGCTAAAAATAATCAAGGGAGAAAGTCCTCCAAAAGAATTTTGGGATCAGCTTATTGAGTTAGTTCACAATAAAACAGAAGTTAAAGATTTTCGTACCCTCTATAATTACGAGATTGGTAAGCAAGATCTAGTTCAAGTTTATGGAATTATAAGGACAAAACCTCCTAGCATTGAAGAGGTTGCAGATGCTTTAAGAATCCTTAGGTCTTTCCTTTTAGATGAGTTAGCAAACCCAGTATATCGCGTGATATATGAAAGGCTTGAGGAAGTAAGAAAGGATTGGATTAGGAGGCACGATGATAGCGAATTTGCAGAAAAAATCAAGGAGCTCTTGGGTGAAACTGTTGAGTATAAAAAAGAAACTGAAGGACTTTCGTTTATAGACTTCATATCAAAGACGGTTACTTCTTACTTTAAGAATGAAGTAAAGGACCAAAACTTAAATCTTGAGAACTTTAAAAAAGCGATAAGAGAGGTAGCTGACAGAAAGATAATTGGAGAAAACGAAAAGAAAAATATAATGACAAATTTACTGAAGGACCTATTTAAAGAAGTAAAAAACGTTGATAGAACGAGGCTTAAAGATTTCGCTGAAGAAATGACCGAATTTGTAATAAATGAATTAAAGAGGAAGCAGAAAAGCATTGAACAAGTATAAAGAAATTTTAGAAGAAGCTAAAAGGGATTTGAAAATAAACGATAATTTTAAGATAAGGCTGAAAAAGATGAAGATAAAAGCGGCCTCTATTTCCTTTAAAACCAAAATCATAAGAATAAACAAGGAGCTAGATGGTGATCCAAAGTTTATCAAGCACTTAATATATCATGAGTTAGTACACTACAAGCTGAACACGAAGGTGCATAACAAAGAATTTTATGAACTAATGTATTCAAAGTTTGGAGAGAATGAAGTGAAGAATTTGGAAAAAAAGATACTTATAAGAATGTTAAAATTAAATAACGTTGCTAGGCCTTTGATTAGCTTGCTATACTAAAGAAGATCTTGGTACAGTTGATCAATGACGTTTCTAAAGATGAAGTTATAAATTATAATGGAAAGCTGCGCTTTCTGCTGAATTAGATGTGCTTCAGAAGTTTTCTTATCCTTTGTCGTTGGAGCTTCCTACTTAGTAGAGGTAATCGGTCAAGCTTAAATACAGCTTACATGATGATAAAACAGTTCCTAAGTAAAAGTTAAAAACGCTTTATACCAACTACTTGGTAGTAGCCGGCATAGCTCAGCTGGTAGAGCAGCAGGCTGTTAACCTGTTGGTCGGAGGTTCGAATCCTCCTGCCGGCGCTTTCTTTCCTTCTAAAATGAATTTTATCGGCAAAGTAAGCTTTGAAATCTAAAAATAAATTCGGAAGAAAGAATTAGTAGGAGTCTATTTTTGGCTTTATCGTGTCTTACTAAGAGAAGAGTGTTCTTTTTAAATAAAGGATGCAAAAGAGAAAAACTAATTAAGCGTACTTTTTGACTTTGATGCGGTGCTCCGGTGGTGTAGGCTTGCAAAAGGCACAGCCCGGTTAAACATATCGGCCTTTCGAGCCGAGGATCGCGGGTTCAAAAACTTGTTTTGGTTTGAAAATCCCGCCCGGAGCACTACGTTTTTAGATAAAAGTCATCCAATGACTGGGAATTTAGGAACATTCTCAACGAGAATAGACTGGAATTTAAAACCTTCTTTTCAGAAAGCTTTGCTTAAGAACAATCCTAGAAAAAATGTCAAAAAGAGGGAGATGCGGCTCTTAAAAAGGATAACTCTTTTCTTTCAGAACTCGATATACTGGTACTAACTAAGGTTTCATTCTATCCCGTCTCTCTGCACATCTATTGAGCTAAGAGTATAAAGTTTTTTTCCAATTTCAAAGTAAAATAGGTCTGGATAGTTTATAGGAAACCTCTATGATTCCTTTTCTTTCGACCAAATATTTTTGATAGAACTCTAATGTTACCTTAGCTAAATTACTTCGCTCCTTAGTCTTTAGGTACGCTATAAAAGGAGTTACAACATATTTTAGGCCATTCTTTCGGGGGATGGATCTGCCGTTTTTTTATCAATGATTCTACTTACCATAACTCTGTATGCAGAAATAGAACTTACGTTTTCGATCATGAGATAGCGATATCCTTTATTACTTTCCTTCGTGCACTATATAGCGAATGAGATTTCGCTTAATGCTTTACGAAACCGTAACTGCCGACTGGCTAGGCTAGCTCAAACCGAAGTAACGCGATAAGAGTAAGAAGATGATATTTTATACAATCTAAGTCCGTGGAACACTGCGAAACGAAAGAAGAGCTAAGTGCAAACTACTTAAACTTCTTAGTTCCCCGCTTATCTCTGTTTTTATAGTAACTGCAAACAACCTTAATTGGACATGACTCGCACTTTGGCTTTCTGGCTTTGCACATTAAAGCGGCAAAATCCAAAACTGCTAAATTAAAATTTCTGCTGTTCCCTGGAGGTATAAGGCTCTGAGCAAACGACCACATCTTTTTATCTTCTCTGGGTCTTGGCTTTTGAGACTTCACGCCGAACACCCGCTGTACAACTCTGATAAAATTGGTGTCGAGAAGAGGTACATCCTTCGAGTAAGAAAAGCTTAACACAGCATTCGCCGCGTACATTCCAACTCCTGGGAGCTTTAGTAAGCCGCAGAGTTCTGAGGGAATTTTTCCATTGTGCTTTTCTTCAACAGCCAAGCCGAACTTCTTAAAAAGTTCTGCTCTTTTACGTTCCATCCCCAGCGGCCGAAGCAGTATTTCAAGATTTTTTTTATCTGCTTCAGCAAGCATCTTTGGATTTGGGTACATCGCAAGAAAGGAACTATATACTCTTTCCACCTGCTGGGCTGTAGTTTTTCTCAGAAGCATTTCTGCTACAAGCACTGAGTATGGGTCTTTGGTATGGCGCCATGGAAAGTCTCTCTTGTTTTTACGCCACCACTTTAAAAGCAGATCAGCAAAAAGACCTTTCTTACTGTGCATTTTTTGCATCACACAACTGCAGCTGAATAGACGTCAAAGTCTACTAGCAATTTCGAACGCAAAAAGCTTCAACAGTTCAGCGCACCTCCTCGAGAATTACCTTCACAGCTTTGGCTATCCTCCTGCCGAGCATAGGAGGCACTGCTTCGCCTATTTGCGCTCTGACTTCAGCAGGATTTCCCTTGAATAGAAAACTGTCGGGAAATGTCTGAAGGCGCGCTCTTTCTCTGTTAGTAAGCTTCCCTCTGCTCTTCCTGTAATGATAGCCCCATGTGCCTCCGCCTCCGTAGGCAACAATCGTATAGGAAGGCTTAAGAGGATGAAGCCTTCGGTAGATGAGGCTAATGCCTTTTCCCTCTACTTCCCACTTTGTGCCTCTGACAAACTCGTGATTTTCGCCCGGAGGAATCATCCGCAGACGCTCTAGCACATCTTCTGCCTCTTCTGGAACGGCATTGCTGTTATCGGGGAAAGTTCTTCCCTCCAGCCTTTTTTGATAGTACCCCAGCTCCTTCAGGAGCTCAGCGTGCTTTTGAAATGCTATATCTAGCAACTCTCTGCGAGTAGTCCTCGCATGATTCAGAAAAACGTAGTCCTTCGTAACATCAAAGCTAAGCTTGCGCCATACGTTATGTAACCATTTCTTTGCTCTTTCTGTTCTAACAGCGTTTCCAACGCCTTCGTACTCTTTCATGATCTCCGCGTATTCGCTTTGTAGCTCTGGAAGTGGTCTGCCTTCAAAAACTTCAAGAGGCGTTAAAGGGTATTTTTTGAACACTAAACTTTCTCCGCTCAGCACTCGTTGCACTCTTTGCCTCAGCGTGCTTGCTTTGAGCCAGTCTTTGCTGATGAGGTCTTCTCTAATGCCTATAATAATTAAGCGTCTTCTTTTTTGAGGCACGCCTAAGTTTGCGGCGTCAACGACATCAGAAAATACGATAAAATAGTTCTTGATTTCACCGACTGTACTGTTTTCAGCAGACTTTTTTATATCCCTCCATCTAAGCTTAAGCTTTGAGAAATCTTCCAATATTGTCTGGTATGCCATACCTCTGTTTGCACTTTTTAGGCCGGGAACATTTTCAAAAACAAAAACTTTGGGTTGAAGAAAAATAAGAGCTCTCACAAAGTGCGTATAGAGGCGCCCTCTCTTAACTTTGATTCCCTGTCTTTCTGTTTCAGTTCCTCTGACTACTGAAAAGTCCTGGCATGAAGGCCCTCCTACTACAACATCGACTGCACTCTCGATTATGCTGAAGTCTACTGTAGCAACATCTCCAAGCAGACAAACTGGAAGAACGGTACTTCTGCTGAACTCGCTAGCATTTACTATGCTGTGTCCGAAATTTTGGGCATAAGTTAGAACTGAGGAGAGCAGGATGTCATTTGCGAAGATCAAGCTGAAACCGCCTTCCATTTGAAATCCAACATCCATACCTCCAGCGCCAGAAAAGAGCGAGACTAAGGAATAGCGCCTCATTATTTTTCAGCCTCTTATAAGATTTTAATCAGCTCAGTCCAACTCTCTCTTCCCCATTTTAACCCTCCAGAGTGCGCCAAAAAATGAGTTGTGGTTAGAGAATCTATTATCGGCTCTACTTCTATTCTAAGCTTTCCTTCAGGATCGAGCCCCTGTACATAAGGATGCTTTTGCAGTGTTTCTTTCGAAAATATCCCAATTCCATGAGTTATAGCAATTCTTACTTTTGTTTTTCCTTTCCTACGGCATACCAGGTGGTGCATAGGTAAGTTCATTTCATTTTTGTTAAGGTCGCCTGATATATACGCAGGGATTGGGTCAAAGTGTTGGATTTCATCCCAAAGCTTTTCTGCCATTCCATTGCTCAGCTCACCAAGTTTTTCTGCTTGAGGAAACAGCTTATCTTTCAAGAAGCTAATGGCCTTTAAGAAAGCCAAAAAATGATGTCTCAAAATTCTTATTTTTACTAAAATAAAAACATCAGAGTGTTCTACTTGCGCACCAGGCACGTCTAGCCATCTGTCGTTGAACTTTGTTGTTTTAATGCTTATTTTTAAGTTAGGAGTTCTCCATTCGCTGTCTCTGAGTCTGATCTTTGTGATGTTTGTCGGAAGAAACTCTGCTAAGTTTTCCCTATTAGTGCTTATGTCCATTGTTTTAAAAGCTAATGCCCTCTCCTTTTTAATCTTTTTTAGCCTACCGCGCAAAAGCTCAAGACCGAAGAAAGCCATTTCTTCTGCGTAAAGCAGTATTTTGTTAAAAAGAAATTACAGTCGGACTTATTTTTTTTCAGTGCAAGGTAAAAAGCATAAAAGCAGTGAGACACTGAGAATTTTCTTAAGAAGCTTGACTGGAAGTATACATATGTTATACCTATTTAATGAATTTCTGTGCACAGAAGTACGTTAGAGCAGCAAAGTCCAATCAGCTTTATTCGAATTAAGCTAAAATTTTTGAAAGCAGAGTAGACATGAGGATTTAAAAAAACAGTTATAAAAAAGTTTTAGCTTTCTGCTGGATCTTCTTCTAAGCAGTCACTACCTGAGCTCAAGGCATCACTGCAATAAGAACTGCTTTGCAACAGCACCTTTAAGCCAATCTACTGAGTCTTTTCCGTAAGTTTCCAAAAAGTTTTGTTTGACGACCAGCACCTTTAAGCCAGACTGATTTCTGAGGAACTCGATCAAAAGGCTCTTCGTTGGCACCGTCCCCCTTTGCTTTTTGTTCCACTCTTCGTCTCTGTACCGAAGGAAGCTTTCTTTGAGGCTAGGATTTAAGCTTAGTATGATTTCGTGATTAACTAATTTTCTTTCTAAAAGAGTTGCTACTTTTTCAGCACTTTCTTCGCACAGAAGGCGTTGCAGGAAAGGCTTTAAGCTTGTAGGAACCAGTTTAAGATTTGAGCTACTGAACGTGCTAAGGAGTATGCCGTCCGCATCGTACTCTGAAGCTGAGGATCGATCTAAGTAAGCTATAAACGAGACTACAGCAGTGCCACCTGGAGTAGCCCTGCAATCTATGAAAAAGCTGGAGTCCAACCGTAGCATCGTTTCAGATCTACCAGGAAGGCGGAGCTCTGCTAATCCTGCTGAGAATTTAATGTCGGCTTCAGTTACAGCAAACAATCCTAAAAACGGCTTTCTGCTTCCTCCGGGAACCTCAACAATCAGCTCCGGAACAAGCGCCGTTCTTATTAGGAGTGGCACTTTTTCCAATGCTATATATGGGCCTAGCTCGGTGCTTGAGTTTTTAATACTCTTAAGTTTAAGTCTTATTCTTTCTCCATGCTTCCTAATTTTGTTAATTGCTGTGAAAATATGCAGACTTCCTTCTTCGGGCTTTAGCTCAATTTCACGCCCCACATATTTTTCTATTTTTTTGTCCCTAAACTTTAGAACGGAAGGTTTGAAGCAACAAGGTAAGTAGAGATACGCCCAAGCGTGGCTTTCTTGGGGAATAACGCCTGCAACGAATGCCCTTAAGCTTTCTAGAAGCCGACTGTACTTCAGCATCTCTTGGCGCTGGTGTAGCTTTTTTATAGTAATTACTTTGTTCTCATCCCTCATATAGCTGAGGACTGCAGAAGACACAGGATCTTTGCATCTCTCAATTGATTGGCGTAGGTATCTGAGAAAATGATCCTCGCTTTTTGTTCCTTTTGCCCATAGGTTATAGTAGACTGCAGATGCGTTATCAATTAGTTTTTTCGGCGTAGCCATTGCGTTCGCCTAGCTTAGTCCACACTTCATTAAACATATTTGCTAAACATTTAACAATAGGCCCGTTAACGACTAATCCTAAGTCATAATTTATAAAAAGATGAGCGTTGGTCAAGTTAAATGTTCCAACTATAGCTGTTTCTTCGTCTACAATTATCATCTTAGTATGAACTCCGCTTACTTTTACATTTTCTGAAAAACGCGTTGCATAAATTACTTCAAGGTTAGGTACAAACTTTTTTAAAGATTCCAGCAACCGTATATTTTCGTTGGTTCTTTCTGTTATTATTCTGATGCTCTTCAGCTTGTTTAGGTTGCTGAAGCATTCTGCACATAGTACATTAAGCATATCTCCTACGTATGGAACCATTATCTCTATACAGTTTTGCGCTGAGCACAACACCTGTCGGATGCAGTCCAGCAAGCCAACAACAGGAGCATTCTTCAGCGCATTAGGGGCATCTTTAAGGAGTGGGGGGTTGGCAACTATTCCTACAACCGATCCAAAGCTAAGTTCGGAGCTTGCACGGGCAGGCAGTAATTCTACTGTCTCTTTCTTAAGGCACCACTTTGTTGTAGTGATTGGCTTCGTGTAGTCAATTGGAGAATTTTTATCTCTCAGCACAGCTCCTTCAGCTTCCAGCAACATCAGAGCTTTGTATACTTCAAATTCGTCTTCTTTAATGGCTTCAGCTAATTCCTGTATGTATGCACAACCTCCCTTTTGTCTCATTGCATTAATAACTTCTTGAACAAGCTTATCCTGCGTCATGCCTTTTGTCACGCTATGTAGTAGTAGGATGATCTCCAGTTAAGCAGATAGTTCATCATAAAGCAGTTGTCGAGGTAAAGGCATGCTTTGCAGGCCGACCTGCACATTCTTCTGCACGGAGAGCTGAAATCTTTAACGTATTTAATAAAATCGAGCTTACTCCTTTTTACTGTTTCTACGCCGCCTATGCCTCCTGGAGAATCGTCATAAATCATCACCTCAATCGATTCTTTTGTTTCATCCACATACAGTGCTTCTCCGAACTCTCGAGAAGATAACCCTGTCAGCTTAACTACTGAGGACAGCAGTACATGCGACACCGAGTGCGCAAGAGTAATAAGAGGAATTTTAACGTGGCCTCCAAGATCATTCTCAGCATGAGCTACTGCTTCTTTTGCTCTTTTGTGGTTGAGTCTAACCAGCAACCCTTTAGTTTTCATCGAGCGCCCCAGAGCAATAACGGAGTTTTCATCATCTCTAACAAGAACTGGAATTCTTCCACCTTTCCACATAGAAGGACTGCCGACCAAGTAGAACGGAGCTAGTTCGTAAATTCTAAAGTGCCCCAGCTCGACGCTATCTGCATTTAGCTTTTCAGCAATTCCTTTCTCGCTCTCTGCGCTTCCTGCTCTGACAAAGGTTGCTACAGTGAATGGCTTAGTAAGCCCAGGGCTAGGAATTGCAGGGATCCTTATGGTTCCGCTTCCTTTAAGCGGAGGGAATCGAACTAAAATTTTTCTATTTCTGCTTGAACTTCGGTCTGAGCTGTAGTTACAAAAAGAGCTGTTGTAGTATGGGCAATTTGAATCGTCTAAAAAACATGTAAAAGATAGGCTCTGCAGTGGTCTTTCTCTTATTTTTGGCTTAATTCCCCTAGGAAGCCACTTCTCATACTTTTTGTTTCTAGAGCTAATTTTTGCACAGCTGTTTATTTCATATATTTCGCTTGTTGGCACTATTATATTTTCATAAGCCCCTTTTAACGAAGATGGGTATTGAACAAAATGGAGGCGCCCATCCGACTTCGCAGGCACACCGACGTATGCCGGCACAAGCACAGCTCTGCACTTTTCGCAGAAATACGGAGGCGATCCGCTCAAACTGTCGATGTTGTATACCCTTCCGCACTTACTGCACATCAGATATTTTAAGGAGGCCACTTCTTCATATTCAAAATCGCAATCTACTTCCTGAAACTTAGTCACTACTTTCAGTGTGTTGTTTGTTACGCTGTTAAGAACCGTTTCAGTAGCTTTGCGGAAGACAGAGTCCTGAGGAAACCCACTGCTGTACTGCTTAAGCGCTACTTTTAACCTCTCAACAACACTTGAAGTGTCCAAGCGTACATCACCTGTTTTCAGCTTCTTTAATCCAATCTTCAAACTTCTTTTTGTCTCCAGGTATTAAAGAGTTGACTGTAAAACACAGGCCCTTATAAGCAATAATTTGACCTGGAAGAGCATGCTTCAGCATGTATCTTAAGTCTCTGGACCTGCTTTCGCTACCAGTCCTAAACTTAATATTCACTTGAACATCCGAACCTCTTAAGCTGTACAATGTTTCTCTTGAGCACAACTTATCCATAAATGATTGAAAATCTGCGAAGGTCTTAAAATCGGAGTCTTTTAACCTCTCTAAAAGCTGATCTATTATTCGAACTGCAAACTCTTTTCTCTCTTGTTGCCCGTTTATTACTAGCCGTTCTAAGCTTTCAGGCAAATAATTATTATACGCCCGCAAAATACTTTTTTCTTTATCGTTTTCGTTGCTTCTTTTTATTGTGTTGATGATTCTTTTCATGTGATCTGAAACTTCTTCCCACAGTTTTGTTCTTCTATCAGTCTCATTTAGCTTGGAGACGATAGCAGTACAGGCGTTGTTTTCGCCACTACAGCATAAAAGATGTACATATGCGCCCACGTACCTATACAATGCCCTTCTAATGACTTCATCATTATCTGGACTTATGAGATAGGACTCTTTTTCTACAGCGCCTTCTCTTAAAGACCCATCGCTTAGAATTTTGTAGTTCTCAAAGAAGTAGTAGTCTATATTTCGATCTGGGTCAAACAGCACAAACACAACCGCGTCTCTGTTTCTTCCCGCTCTACCGATTCTCTGCAAAAAGCTTACTACTGAGGAGGGCATACCAAAAATACTTACATAATCTACACTTCCATAGTCAACGCCAACCTCAAGCGTACTAGTTGCTACAAGCATGTCTATTTCTCCAGATTTGAACTTGTTCTCTACTTCAATTCTGTCCTTCTCCCAGTCTGTGGTATGGCCTCCGATTCTCACGTTAGGCCTAACAGAAAGCCTCATGACGTTTATGAGAGTATTCGAGTCTTCAAGGGTGTTTGTAAAAACAATTCCTTTTGGTACACCTCCCTTTAGGGAGGTGTGCTCTTCAGTAAACTTATCAATAATTCTTCCGCATGTAGAATCTTGAGAGTAGGCTTTTGGCATAATAAATATAAAATATCTCTTGTGCGGTTCCTCTGCACTGCTTCCGTTCACGTCAAGTTCAGCATTAATCAACTCTACAAGTCTATCATCACTAATCCCGAGCAGACTTTTAACGAAATCCTTCTGGTATCCTATTGTTGCGCTGGACAGTACATAAATTGGTTTTTCACCACCGAGCTTCTTGAGTACGTGCTCCATTAAACTTAATAGGTGGTGCGTCTGAGCTCCAAAGCTACCGGTAAGCTGATGCACCTCATCAATAACTATAAGAGACGGCTTGCTGATGTAATCAAAGACCTCAATTTTATCAGATCCGCACATGGGACACTTTTTGAGGTTCGTGTAGCGAGGGTAGGTGTGGCCGCACACACTGCACTTCTTATAAGGAGCGCCCAGCAGTTGCCACTCATACCACCTAATGTTTTTGCCGTCCAAGCCGATCTGGCCCTTGCTGATGTGCGAAAGTGCTCTGTTTAGCATGTCTTCATCAGTTATTAGAATGTCGGGTGGATCTGAGTAAATTTCATCCCTTGTTTTTCTCATAAACTGCTGGAGAAAGCGAGCGAACTTACACTCAGAGCTACCTCCACACGACACGACTGGTGCACAGCGCGCATTGCCATACTTCTCGCAGGACACTTCGATTTGCGTATGATGCTCAGGGCATTTAAGCGGCAGTACTTCAGAGCCATATTTAATTAGCTCATCATTACTTTTTATACTTCCGTGAAAAATGCCAAAAGATAGTTTTGGCCCACCCTCTTGATTTATCCAGTAGATCATATGAGCTACTTCTTCGAGCTGATCGTTGGCCAGCGCTTTCGTTGGATATATAAAAACTGCCTTGACCCCCGTCTCTTCATTTTCGCACAGCTTCTTATAAGCAACGTACAGCACAGTTGGGATAAGAAATGAAAGCGTCTTTCCTCCGGCTGTTCTGGCTCCAATTACAAACGCGTTTGAATTTTCTTTTCTGCTTCTGAGAACTCCTAGTCTATTCAGCACTTTTTCTATGGACTCCTCTTGGTACTTGTACAGCTTTTGTATTCCGTGAGGAGGATTTTCTTTTTCCTTCAGAACCTTTGCCACAACTCTAAGAGTGTTTTTAAGAGCTACGCAGTCCTTGGGAAGATCGTTGGAAATTCTGTTGAAGAAGCTGTCTACTGAGTCGCCCTCCTTAATGCGAGGTAATGTTTCCTCTTCAACGTGGTTGTCTCGAATTACATACCTATTTGGCCTTTCCTCGATCAGCATTGCATTAACAGCGTGAGCTCCTACGATTCCTACGCTCTCTTTTTTCCACTCTACGTTAAGGTTGCAACCGCCTATGCCCTCAACGAACCCTTCAGCCTCCATTAGATACCCCAAGGCCCATCTACTTTTTTCCTCTGGGTTAATTGTGAAAAAGTTAGCAGGATTTCTGCAGAACTTATCTTGTAGGTCCTTCGGCGCGCTGTAGTCAATAATGCCTCCGAGATTTATAAGGTAAAGCTTAATTAAGTATTTTCCGTCACTTCTTCTGCATGCTCCTGCCAGCAACCCAAAAGAGTGGGTAAACTTTGCTACAGGGTCCTCGTCGCTTTCAGAGTAGACTTCTGCCTGGAATAACGGCCAACAACTTTCACAACCAACTATGTCAGCAGTTTGATGAGCAACTTCTCTTTTAAAACGGCTAAAGTCCTTTGTTAGAAAAACAGGTTTTATTTCAGAGTTTGGACTTTCAAGCTTTGCTAAAGGCGTCACTAGCAGGCTTATGATTCTTTCTGCAAACTTACTAATTGTAGCATCAGATCTGCTTCCGCTGAACCTAACGGGGAGCACCGCAAAAAAGACGTAGGCGCATGTGCCAAGCTCGATACTCTCGCCGGAAATAATTTCTTGACTAATTTCGTTTAGCGCTTTTTCTGCAGTGAGAGAAAGCACCAGCTTTGACTTGCTGAGCTCTGCAGATATTTTAACTTTTGTGTATGCATCATCCCGTTTCTTCTCCGGAGCATCATAGTCATATGAATTCCTTATGAAAAAACTAAATCCCGCATTAATGCCCCCCTGGTCTATGTCTGCTTGAGTGAACTCAACACCAATAACATGCCCTGGGTGCTTGTAGACGTACTGTTCAGTTGCCTCTTCGACAGCCTCTTCATCCTCTTCTTCCTCTATCTCATTGAACTTTTTAGTGATTTTGCAATCAAGTAATTCCGGCCATGGGTTAAGTTGTGCTAAGGGCGGAGATAACAAAGAGATATGCGGCTTTTCAGGATGGTGCCTCGACTTAACGTAGTTTAAAGCCGACTGCATGCTCTCGTACAAAGCATTACTGTAGGCACTCATCTCAACCACCAAGACTTCAACACAACATAAGGCCCACTTACTATGCAATTACTGCTTATGAAGCCACTAGCTCCCTCTGCTTTGTGCTTCAGAAATCTGTAGGTTTTAGGATATGCAACAAAACCCCACTTGCCTTTTCCCATATTTAGATTTATTAGTAGTGTAATAATTTATAAACTTTACTTGTTTTAAAATTTGAAAACTCGTTTTGTTAAAAACAAGCACAATTATGTAAGCAAGTTTTAACTCAATCTAAAGCATATTTTCTGCTCTTTTGAGCTTAGTTAAATCTAGCTTCATTTGAGAAGAAAAAATTGCTAAAGGTTTCTACTTTAAGAAACTCCTGTGCTTTAATTACTAAACTGTTCTTTATCGGTGCTTAAAAAGGCTTATAAATTTATTTTGTACTAGAAAGTATAAAAATGAACGCTAAGGCTTTAGCTTTATTGCTTTTGTTCGTTGCTATTTTAATAAGTTCAAATGTTTTTGCAACGGTTTATGAAAATTACGACGTCTACGTTCAAGTAAATGTTCAATCTCCTTCTCAAACAATAAGGGTTGTGGTTGAAGTAATAAAGCCAAACGTTACTTTAAGCCCAGACCACGACTCTTTGCTTTGGTATGCTGACGTAGTAATAAACGGCGTACGCTACAACGAAGCAGTAGCTGGTGGAGACGAAGCAATAAACAAAAGGTACTTCAACTTTACATTTACTCCAGGTCAATCTTATACTCCAAAAGTAGTTGATTATAGCCAAGTATCTTTCTACATAGAAGCAAACTGGAACAGGTGGGGGCAAAATACAAATCCCTTAGCTCTGCAGCACTACTATGTTCATTTAATTCCTTCTTACTATGTAAACGTAGTTTCTTCATACGGAAAAACTTCTGGTTCTGGATACTACAAGGCTGGCTCAGAAGTTACTCCTTCTTTAGATACAAGCGAAGTTCTTTTTAACAATGGAACTAAGCTTATATTAGCTGGATGGAAGGTGAGCGATAGTCTTGGAAATTCGTTTACAATAGCTCCAAAAGGCTCTTTTACAGTAAAACAAGTGTCTACAGTAGAAGCAATTTGGAAAAAATACTTCTTCGTAAAGTACAACGATATATTTAACAACACTGCGGTGTGGAAAGAAGCAAACTCATACGTAACATTTTCAACAAAATCTGAAGTCTACGTAACTCAAGATACGCGATACAAATTTGTTAAGTTTGTAGTTAATAGTACTTCTCAGGATATACTTCAAAATCCATACACATGTGTTCTTTCTTCTCCAATCTATATGGAAGGTATATATAAAGAAGAGTTCAAGGTATCTATTACGTCAATATTTGGCACCATAAGTGGTTCATCGAGTGGATGGTATGAAGATGGTTCGTTAGTTAATTGTTCTATCTTCCCAACCATGATTAATGCTTCAAAAGAAGAGCGGTTCAGATTCATAAAATGGTCTGTCGATATTCCTACATATGTTCATTCACCTCTTCAAATAAATGCAACTTGGATTAAAGAAGTATTCATTCAAGTTAGTAAGTGCGATAACAGTAGCTATATAGTATACGGTTGGTACTCCGTAGGTTCGGTTTTAAACTTTGAGACAGCTAACGTACTAGACTTTGGAAACAATACAAGATCTGTTTTTGTAAAGTGGAGCGATGGAGAAACTAAGAATTCACGATATCTAATTGTTTCGCAACCGATGCATGTATATGAGGTTAGATCTGTTGACTACCTTCTTACTTTTGAACCGTTTTATCCTGTGTTTAAAGTTTGTAACAACACGTTGTCTAGTAGTGCAGAGTGGATAAGGAAAGATACTGCAGTTGAAGTTTCAGTAAGTTCTAATGTTTATGAAGTTACAAAAGGAAAAAGGTATAGGTTCTTATACTACGAGAATCCTGCTTCTAATTCTTCCTCAGTTTTATTTGTAATGAGTAAGCCAATCACTGTAAGATCTCTTTGGCTTACAGAATATTATATTAACTTTACTTCTTCATTCTCATTTTCAAAGGATTCTGGTTGGTACCCGGAAGGGTCAAAAGTTTATCCATCTGTTGAAAGCAAAACAATTGAAAAAGGAAACATAAGATGGGTCTTTGTAGGCTGGAGTGTTCAAGTTCCAATAGTTGTTAACTCTCCAAAGGAGGTTTCTGCTCTTTGGAGGAAGCAAGTTTATGTAGAAGTAACCTCAGAGTATTCAGTTGTTGAAGGCTCTGGTTGGTATAATGAAAGTAGTTTGGTTAAGTTAACTACGGATAAAACAAAAGTTACCTTAAGAAATGGCACTACACTTGTCTTCTTTGGCTGGTTAGTCAATAATTCTTTTGTAACTCAAAAAAATGAAATTCTAGTTAGTGGTCCTACAACAATAAAAGCAGTATGGGAGGTAGTTGTAGAGAATCAAAATTCCAACAAAAACACTAGTAGCACCTATAAAAGTAGTCGCCATGAAACTAACTCAAGTTTAGACCAAAACAAAGATGAAACAACACAAGAAAATAAGGCTAACTCATTAAAACTTTACAAAGTTGTTGTTCTTTCGAATTTTTCAGAACCAATGGGCTCAGGAAATTACGCCGAAGGCGAAATTGCTAAAGTCTATTTATCTAACTATACTGTCTACATTGGTAATTCCATTAGGTACGTTTTTAGTCGTTGGGGCTTCATGGAAAGTGGGTTTTCTACAGAAAATAAATCTCTTTTGATAAATGTAAACTCGAATTTAACTGTTGTCGCACTTTGGAAGAAACAAGTCTTTATAAACGGCACTTGGTACGATGAAGATAAGTTTGTTTTGCTTCGCGCATCTACATTTAAGGATATAACTAACTTTACAAGGAAAAGATTTGTCTTCTGGTTGCTGAAGAATGGAAGCAAGCTTATTTCTAACGAAATCTTGCTTAAAGCAAGTGATGCTTTGGAAGCGAAAAATGTCTATGTTACTGAAAGCGCGCTTCTTTTTGAACTGCATAGCTCTGACTTAAAGAAGGTTAACATTTCATTAAGTCTCAGTAACAGTTCTAAGGTTACTTTAGAAGTTTGCAACGGTACCAAACTTTGGTTCAGTAACGATACTATACTTACTTTACAACTTTTTAATGATTCGCTTAACAAAGTAGCAATAAACGGAACAAAGGTAGGTGAGCTTAAGTTAGATATGGCTCAGCCAAAGTTAGTTGTATTCTCTACACTAATGGCTTCAAAGAATGATACTTCTAACTTCAAACAGAACGCAACTCCATCACAAAACATCGTTGCTCAAGTTGTATTAATTTCTTCTGTTGCTCTCAACTTATACTTTATCTTTTCTAGATTTCTTCTGCCATTTTATCAAAAAATTTCACTAAAACAAAAAGTACATGAAAAATTGCTCACAAGAGCTATAAAAAAGAAATATTAATCCTTTTATAGCAGGTTTCTTATTAGTTCTTTTTCTGTTACTATTCCAACTGCCTTGTTGTCTTTCATAACAACTACTCTTCTTATTCCCTTCTCTTTCATTAAGGTTATTGCTTTTATAATAGAGGCATCTGGATCTACGGTTATCAACGGTTTACTCATTATCTCCCCACAACGAGTTTTATTAGGGTCTCTCCCTTCATAAATTATCCTTTTTATCAGGTCTCTCTCAGTTATTATTCCTTCCGTTTTTCCACCCACGTTTACTAAAACTGCGCCTATCTCGTGATTTATCATCTTAGAAACAGCCTCTGAAATTGGATCCGTTGAGAGAACACTAATAACAGGATAAGACATTACGTCTTTAACTTTCTTTTCCAAAATACCCCACCTCCGTTTCTTTTTACAAATATTTATTTAGTAAGATCTATTAATAACTTTTTACTATTTTTTTATCTATAAAATACTCTACGTCCTTAAACTATGGTAAGCCTAAACCCTTATAAACATTGAGTCTTAAAGTTAGACAAGCGAACTGGTATGCAAGCCTGCTTTACAACACGCGATGAGAAGTTCTTAAGGCTACTAGCTGGGCTTGTTTTTATGGTTTTTGTAATTTTTGTTTTGGATTTTTTTAAGGTTGCATTTGCAGAACCACAATTTTTCCTCCGCCAAGTTTATAGCCAAAATTTTGATTATGGCTTAGGAGAATTTAAGATGTACCCTTCAAATTCAAGTTCAATAACTTTAGTTTCCTCTTCATCACCGCAAGGAGGAAAAGCTGTTCTTATCAATGGTTCTTCTTTAGTTTCTACTTATATCTACTACGTTAACTCTTCATACAGGTCAACAGTTTCGCTCTCATTTTTTATGAATGTTGTTTCTCAGCTAGATCCTCAAAAAAATTTTGTGTTTCTAAACTTCAACTACTGCGGAACTAATTTAACACTGTTCGTAAACTCATCTGGATATCTTTCTGCAAATAGTTCGAAGATTACTAAATCAATTAATTCTGACTTTAAGATTGCAAAAGAAACTTGGTACTACGTGAACATTACATACTCCATAAACGATAGTTCATTAACTCTAATGATGAGAAACTCCTCTTCAATTTACAAAATATTTAAGATTCCCTTCAGTATTAACAGTTATGGGCCGCCTATTCTTGTTTTTTCAATTGGTATTCTAGATCCAATAAAAGGCTCTAGAGGTTTATTGTTAGTTGATAGCTTTAATTTTTCTGTTTCTCCAATTCTAAACATCGATCCACCAATAGCACTTCCTGGCGAAACGTTGCGTGTCAAGGGAGATTATTTCAATGGGTTCGACACTGTAAATATTTCAATATCGTTGAACAGTAAAGAAACACTACTTATATATCCTGTTCAGACATTCTCAAATGGTAGTTTTCTATTCTCAGTTAAGTTACCTTCAGAAATAGAAAACGGTTTATACAGAGTAGTTGCTTCTCAAAGGTCGATGAGAGGCGCAGTAGTGTTTCACTTAGGTGTGATAAAGCCACAACCTATTTTAAATAAAACAGTTCCTTTCTCCTTTTGTGGGTACAACTTTAAGCCTAATTCAAGTGTTATTTTGTCATTATTTTCTGTAACTCCAAGAAGTTACGTCTTAACATTTGGTCGGTTTATGTCCAATAGTAGCGGTACAATAGTTTTTTCCAATATTGTAATTCCGGCTTACCTAAAGTCTGGAAATTACTTTCTATCTGTTTCTTCCGATGGTACTTTTGATTATAATTATCACAATTTCACAAAAGACTTTCAAGTTGCGGTCTACCCTGCCCCTTTAAACGTGTCCATAAGTATGGAGAAAAAAGAATACCTTAGATCTCAACTAGTCGTAATTTATGTTTTTGCAAGGTACATCAATGGAACCCCTGTATCTCCTTTTTCTAGGGTGTATGTTGAGGTAATGGGCCCGCAAATACCTATAGTTGTAAAAACTCAAATGAACTATCTAAGTTCGATAGATGGTTGGGTCTACTCGTTTAAGTTGCCTCTAGGCTCGCCTCTGGGAAAGAACAATGTTACAGTAACAGTAGATGATCTCTATGGTAACATTGGGGTAAACAAAACGTTCTTCCTCGTAAAGCCTGGATTGATACAAGTGTCTTCTTCTAACCTTTCTTCTTTCTACGACAGACCTAACTTAGTGAAAGTTTTCTTTATCTTATCTTATCCTGATGGTTCGCCTGTTAGTAATGGAACTTACTCTATGCTGATTTCAAATTCTGTTTACACGAAGAAATATCTTCTATATTACTATTCAAACTATACGTATTGGTTTGGAGAATTTAAGCTAGATCCTTCTGATCCTACAGGAAAATGGAATCTTTCTTTGGTTGGTCAAGATCTTCAAGGCAATTTTCTAAGTGAAACCTTTAGTTTTATTGTAAGGCCTTCGACACTTAGCATAGTACTTTTTTCGCCTATAAATTCGTCTTACTACAGAACAGAAGAAGTTTTAATTTCAGCACTTGTTAAGTATACTTCTACTAGTGAGCTATTGACACGAGGGACCGGCATAGTTTCATTAAGAAACACGAACTTATCTCGCACCTATACTTTAACCTACAACTCTAGCTTTTGGGTATGTTCATTTAAGATCCCAGTCAATATAAAAGCTGGTAGCTACAATCTAACAATTTTTGTAACTGATGAATATTCAAACAATGGTAGTATAACTAAATCAATAGAAATTAATAATGCCCCTTTAAGAATCGAAGTGAACTTAAGTAAAAGAAGTATACAAGTTGGTTTTGATACTGTTAAGATTACAGCTAAAGTTCAGTATCCTGACGGTTCAGCGTTCTCAGATAAGGATGGAAACCTATCAATCGTTGTAGTTATGGGTACAGCTACCAAGAAACTTCAAGCATACTATACTGGTCAAACTTGGGTTTCATACTTACAAACAAGCCTCTTTGATCCATCTGGTGAGTACCTAATAGACATTAAAGCCGAAGATAAGTTTGGTAACTATGGTTCATACGCAACCTCCATAGATGCTTCTCAATTACTAGTAGCCTTATCTTTAGGATTGATTGTTGTAGCCTTTGCCGTGGTCGTAGCTGTATTCTGGAGGTATACTTCTTCAAGAAAGAGGCCTTCTTCTAAAAAAGAATCCAGTTTCGAATTGATCTGCTAAATCATAAGGACAAGAAGTAGTGCTTGCTGGATAAGCACTGCAAGTACCGCCTTTATCCAACTAGTTTCATGAGCCTCTTTTATAAGTATTATTAGTAGTATTGCCTGCCAAATTCTTGTTATATTTGGCAGTACAATTTCTAAGACTGAACTTAATGTTTTTGGTGTATTCTTTGCTAATCCTTCGCTAAAGTACTTCATAACGGATACTGGGTCTGCTCTTGTCTCATTGAAGAAAATAAACCTACTTTCATTTAGCCATAGCACAAAAGTAGTATTGTTTCTTATAGTGTATTGTTCGTACTTCGTTCCATTTTTCCAAACTAAAGCGTTGGCGCTTCCATTGAAGAAAAGAATTTCTGTTCTATTTGGTGACACTATGCTAGTGCCATTACTCCATAAAATCTTTGACCCATTTGCTTTGCTCATATCTAAATAGTTCGTTAAGGTAGTGTGAGTTCCATTGGGTAAGATTATTTTTGACTCACCTAATAAGATCAACTTGTAGTTGCTTGGCCATAAAATTTTTATTCCATTTGGCCACACGATAAATGATTCATTGTTGTATACCTCGTAGTTAATATTAACTGGTGGAACTGAAATCATTAGGACTAGCCACACGAGCCCAAGAATTACAAATATTATGCTAGCATACGAAATGCCTGAAATAACTGATTTATACTCTGTTGAGCCAAAGAGTATTTTAGATATCAAAACTAAAATTATAATTCCTATTAGGATAGATATCATATAAAACATTAGGTTTGTGCTCCAGTAAATTTTTTGTGCATCACTTCTTAGATCATTTAATGTTAAGGTTTTGTTTACGTTTGGTACGTACAAAGTTAAGTTTCCAGGTCCGTTCATCTTGCTCATTACTACAATTGGCTGAAGAAAAGAAAAAAGCGCCAGTATTACAAACATAAGTGGAACTATAAACCAATCTGGGTCCTTAGCAATAAGCCTCATCGCTAACATTGGATTAGAAATTGTTAGTACCATCCTCCTAAGCGTCTTTATTGGTGCTGGGATTTGTGCTTCTTTTTCTAGCTCGTTCTCAATCGAACTAGAGCCTTTTTGTGATTCGCTCATTATCTCTTCTACTGGCCATAATAAGGTGTTTATTTACTTTTCCTTACCACTCTAAATCAAAGTTAAACAATCTTGAAGCGTTTTGAGTTGTTTTTTCTGCTACTTCTTCAAGCGAAACTTCTTTAATCTTAGATATTTCCTGTGCAGATATTATTACATTCTTTGGTTCATTTCTTGTTTTTGGATCTGGAGATAGTACCGGAGCATCAGACTCAAGAAGTAAGTTCTCCAGTTTTACTGCCTTTACTAATTTTCTCTTTTGTTGCGACCTCACTATTGAGGGAGGAATACTAAAAAAATAGCCATATTTCATGGCTTGAGTTGCAAATGAGGCTTTTCCATCAAAGGCATGCAGTATTACCTTCTTAACTTCCATTTCTTTCATGATCTCAATAGCATACTTTCCGGCACTTCTAGAATGAACTATTATTGGTAGGTCGAGTTCTTTTGAAAGCTTTGCAAATCCCTTTAAGAACAACTTCATAACTTCTCTTTCTTTATCTTCTTTTCCATAAAAGTAGTCTAAGCCAACTTCTCCAATAGCAACGATTTTCTTAGAATTTGATACAATAAATTCTCTTATCTTTTCAAAACTTTCATTGCATGTTAGTAAATTCGTTGGATGAACTCCTACTGCTGCAAAAACAATACCTTTATACTTTTCAGAAAGCCTAATAACTTCTAATGCATCCTTTAAGTTCTCGGAGTTACTTACTATAGCTACAACACCTATGTCGGTAGCTCTTTTAACAACTAAATCTCTGTCTTCCTCAAAAGAAGGGTCTGAAAGGTGGCAATGCACGTCTATTAGTCTGGTCTTTTCCATCTTTCTTTAAACTTCCCTACTTTTTGTACCCGATTTTTCTTAAGAACTCATACCTCTCTTTCTTTTCTTTCTCTCCTTCTATGCCCTTGCTTGCCAGTCCATCTATTACTCCAATTATTCCTCTTCCTCCTTCATGTTCGGCAACTAAAACCTTTACAGGATTACCAGTAGCGCAATAAATGCTTACGACTTCTTCTACAGCCTTTATTCTGTTTAGCACATTTATTGGGTAAGCGTCCTTAAGCACGATTACGAAGCTATGTCCTGCTGCGATTTTATAGGCTATTTCTGCTGCTCTTCTTTCTAATTCTTCATCGTTTCCTTCATGTCTAACGAGGGCAGGTCCGCTAGACTCGCAAAATCCAATTCCAAATTTTATTCTAGTTGAAGATGTGATGAGCGCTTCGTAAAGGTCTTCGACTGTCTTGATGAAGTGTGCTTGACCTATAATTACTTGTTCTCCTTCGAGCAGAGAAACCTCAACTACTTTTATACCTGGTTGATGAGCCATAACAGGACTTTCTAATACCCAAAAATTATTTAAGATTTTTTTGTAGCATATGGTACTTTATTTTATAAATTAAGGAAAGTTTTATTAATATAAAATTCGTAGCAAAATTGCCCTGATAAAGATGAAAAACAACTTAAGCCAGAAAATTGCTCACGTAATATCGATAATACTGTCTAATCCTATAGTAGATAGTATTTTTGCTTTTATAATAGCATTAAACGAATCTTTCGTAAAGAACGGAAGTTATGATGTAAAAATAGCGTTAGTGTCTACGTTCTTGCTTGGTGTTGCTCCTTACTCTGGAGCTTTTGTAATGTACTTAAGAAACAAAAGCGACATCTTTGTGAGTGAGCGAGAGAAAAGACCTATCCTCATGATTGCTGGTATGATACCTCTGTTTTTAAGTGCGTTTTACTTCTACTACATAGGCTATATGTGGCTCTCTGCTCTTGCAACAATCTTCTTTTTAGAATCTCTCGTTTACTTCCTAATAACTTTAAGGTGGAAAATAAGTTTGCACGTTTCTGGATTAAGTATACCTCTAACTACTATGAGTACTATGATCGTAAAGTGGAGTGCTGTTGCAATAAGTGGTACTCTCGCATTCTTAAACTTTGTTCTAACGTTTGTTGGTTTCATTATGTTACCAGTTTTAATGTGGGCTAGAGTTAAAGTTGGTGCTCACACATGGTCACAAGTTATAGTTAGCGCAGTCCTTTCCATTCTAATGACGTACTATGGCTTAACAATTTTTGGTGTTCAGTAAAAATTAAATTTACAAAGTTCGATAATAAAGCTTAGAGTTTTAGCTCCGAGACGAATTGTCGTTGGAACTCTCCGCGGCTGAAGTCGGGAGGTTTGCTTCTAGTGCAACATGAATTAATTAACCCTATAACTTTTAAATACTGTTTCCCTCGATAAGGTGCTCAAAATGAGTAAAGCTTCCTTGGGTAGTTTAAAGTATCTTCAGATAGCTTTAGACTTCATAAACTTAAATTCTGCTTTAGAACTTACGAGAAAGATTCCAAAGGAAAAGGACATAATCTTTGAAGTAGGAACACCTCTTATCAAGTCTGAGGGCGTTCGAGCTATAAGCGCAATTAAGAATGAAGTAAAAGAAAACATTGTTATAGCTGACTTAAAGACTCTCGATGTTGGAGAAATTGAAGTTGAAATCGCAAAACTTGGAAAGGCAGACGGAGCAGTAGTTTCAGCGCTGGCTCCAAAGAAGACTATCGAGAAATTTTTAGCAGCGTGTAAAAAGGCTGACATGATTGCCGTTGTTGATCTAATTGGATACGCTGGAGACTTAAATAAGCTTAAAGAATTTAGCGAAAGCATAGACGTACTACTTTTTCATTCTGGAATTGACGAAGGAAGTGACATAGACTATGCAGTAAAGAGAGCAAGAGAGATAAAAGAAATGTTTCCTGAAATTGCATTAGCTATGGCTGGAGGTTTAACTTCAAAAGAAATTTTGTTACTATTGAACTACAGTGTAGATATTTTTGTAGTTGGGCGATACATAACAAAAGCACAAGACCCGGCAGAAAAAACACTTGAAATTCTAAACATAATCAGAAAACAGAAATGAAACTTGGTTTGTTTAGTGAATCATACTATCCATCAGTTGATGGGGTATCAAAATTTATTCAAGATTTCAAAGAAGTTCTTACGTTAGATGGTTTCGAGGTTTATGTTTATACTTCCATCCCAGGCCCAAAAGAAGATAGAGTTAAAAGAATCTCTTCTTTACCTTTTCCACTTTACGAACAGTACTGGCTATCTTACTTCTGGATTGACAAGTTCATAGAACATGCAAAAAAAGACAAGATAGATGTCGTTCATATTCAAACACCATTTTTCTCAGGCATTGGTGGAATTGCTTATGCACGTAACAATGGAATACCAATAGTTGGGACATTTCATAGCAACTTAAGAGATATGGCTTCTGCAATTGGTAACTCCCCAGCAGTTGTTGCAGTTGCTGAAGTTGTAAATGAATACTCCGCTCTTGTTTACAACAACTGTGACATAGTAACAGTTCCAACACGTTCGATGCTTGAATTTATGCGGAACTCAGGTCTAAAAACAAAAACAGAAATTATACCACCTGGATTAAATCTAAAAAAGTACGAAAACTTCAAAACTAACATTAACTTGAGAGAATACTTAAAAATACCAGAAGAAGCAAAAATAATACTTTACTTAGGAAGAATAACTATAGATAAGGGTGTCTACTTGCTACTTAATTCGTTCGAAAAAGTAAGACGTAGAGTGAAGGACGTTTACCTTATTTATGCAGGTACTGGCCCAGAAATAAAAAGGCTAAGATTTGAGGTAATCAAAAGGAACCTTAGCGAGGTAGTAAGAGTCCTAGGCTATGTGTCGGAAGACCTGAAAGCTTCTTTATTAAAAGAAGCGTATTTACAAGTCTTGCCGTCCAGAGGAGACACTTTTGGATTAGTTCTAGCTGAAGGTATGGCTTTTGGAAAAGTCGTAATAGCTTCGAATAAAGGCGGAATGAAAGATTGGGTAAAGGACGGAGAAACTGGGTTAATTTTTAACATGGATGAGGAAAATGGACTAGAAGAAAAGATAGAGTATGCCTTAATGGAAGACCTAACTCAAATGGGAGAAAATGCGAAGAAATGGGTTTTACAAAATTTAGATATTAAAGTTATTACGAAAAAGTTTGAAGAAATATATGAAAGGCTGAAAGTTACATAAACTGTTTTTCTAATTCAATCCAACTCTTCAATATTTTTCTATTTAGTTATAGTTCTCTTTTACTTCTCGCTTCTCACAATCTAATCAAGAAAATCGTTACTCTCTAGAGTCTTTCAACTTAGTTTACAGACTGGAAATTACTTCACATACAAATAAAGGTTTAGTCAACAAATCAAGAATTCTCTCGCCTAAGTAAGTGTCAATCTTCCGGTATTCTGTGTAGTAACATTCCTTCAACGGTTATTGGTTTTAGCCTTTGTGCTAAAGATATCGCCTCAGTTAACTTATATGCATGTTCAGAAAAAATCTCAAGAAGCTTATCTCCCTTTCTTGTGGAGTATCCTCTTTTTGCATACAATAGTACTCCCGCTCCTTTGTCTGTTGGTGCTCCTGCAGTCCTTGCAATCTCTTTTATAGCATAGTTGCTTACTTCTACCACGTAGCCATCTGCAGGAGAAGTTATTGAAGCTCTATGCTCTCCCAGTTTTATATCTTCAGGCTTTATATTTGGATCTCCACCTTGGGCTTCAATTATTTCATGCATTTTCTGTAAAGCTTTTCCTGAAGAAAGAAGAGACATTGCCAAATCTTTTCCTTGGCCTCTTGTTGCTAAACCTGAAGCTTCAAGAAGTAGACCTGCTAAAGCAGTAGCTTTTTCTCTTAGGCTTGTTGGACCCCTTCCCTCCAATGCTTCAAGCGCTTCTCTTGCTTCTAAGGCTGGGCCAACTGCATGACCAACAGGTTGATCTCCATACGTTACTCCACAAACAGTATGGATTCCTAGTCGCCTACCAAGTTCTATGAACTTTGAAGCCAACTCTCTTGCTTCTTCTTCGTTTGAAAGTTTCGTTCCCTTTCCAACAGGTAAATCAACTACGAGGTAGTTAACACCAACAGCCAACTTTTTTGACATAACGCTTGCTAGAAGCTGACTTATGGGATCAATTGACAATGGATGTTCTACTCTGCTTATAAACAAGTCGTCTGCTGGCGAAAGACCAAGCTTACCTCCCCAAACTATTGCTCCTCCAACCTTTAAGGCAACTTCTTTAAATTCTTGTGGAGATAGCTCTACAGGTGCTAAGACTTCCATTGTATCTGCTGTTCCACTTGGGCTAGTTATGGATCTACTTGAAGTTTTGGGGATAAGTAAACCTGCCGCAGCAACGATGGGCACTATGAGCAAAGAAACCTTGTTTCCCGGCACTCCACCAATCGAATGTTTTTCATAAACAGTTCGGTCGAAACTTATTTTTTCTCCTAGATCTGCCATAGCCCTAGTTAAGTTTTCTATGTCTTCGATTTCCATTTTTCGATACATTTGCGCAACTATAAAACTTGTAAGTTCTACATCACTTAGTCTGCCTAAGACAGTATCTTTTACTATCTCATAGTAATGTTCCTTGCTTAATTTCTCACCTGACAAGAAATTCCTTATTGCTATTGCAGACAATGACATAGACTCATAGCTCACTGAAACAGTTTCTCCTTCCTTTATTTTTAGTTCGTCAGCTAAAGCAGGATCAACAATTATTTCATCGTTTGGTACTAGAGAATTAAAAACAAACACTATACTTACTGCGAATTTTTCCCCTTTGATTACTTTTATTCTTGAACCATTGTCAACTCCTAATCTTCTTGCATTCTCGTAACTAATGCCAGCGCTAATGAACGTTGGGGAAAGCTTCTTTATAGTTGTTTTTAAATTCAACAAACTACCTACGACTAGACCTGAAGTTATATTTAAGTTTTAGGTTATACTTAGCTTTCTTCTTCATCATTATGCTCATGTTCAGGTTCAGCGTAGTTTACTTGCTCGGCTTCCATCTCAGTTTGTCTTAAAACTTGTTGCAATCGCTCAGAGGGCTGAGAAATCAAGCCAACTGAGTAGTACAAGAACTCTACAAACAATGGCTCTGGAATTAGCCCAACAACAGCATTTACTTCGTTTACAATTGTTCTAGGAACTCCCATCACACTGTACTTCTGAGAAAGACGAGGAAATTCTATAGCCTCAACCATGTCGCTTTTTATTAGTGGGTTCACCATTGCAAACTGATGAGCCATCAAAACCATTCTTGGACAATAGGGACATGTTGGAGTAACAAAAACTTGAATATGCGTTTCTTTGTCTATCTTTTTTATCTTTTCTACCGTTCTTGGGTTCAAGTTTGGATCTCTCCGAGATACGTTAATTATATCTTCTATATACGTTGCGAACTCATGCCCAGATGGAACTCCAAAGAACCTTATTTTGTAGTATACATCGCTACCTACTATAATCGTTGCTGGTACTTTGTCAACGTCATAAGCAGCAGCTTTATCTTTGTTTTCATCAATTTTGTATAAATAAAGCGAAATCCTATCATCTAACTCAGACACTTCTTTAGCAATCATTACCGTTTCCTTACAGTATCTGCATCCAACTTCCTTTATGAAAACTACTATTCTTACGGGCTTGTCCATTTCTTCTTTAAACCTCTGTTTTAAGTATTCTGCGTCTTCCTTGCTAAGTAACCTTTCTTCAGACATTATTCTTCTTCCGTCAGTCAAATGTTATCCTGTATTTAAGTATAATCCTGTTATTAGTTTTTTATACTTTGATAACTAAAGTAAAGCTTTAGGATTTTCTAAAGGCTTAAAAGTCATAAAAGAAAAAGTTGTAAGTGTAAAATAAATGAAAAGCTTTAAAATCACAAAGAAAAGGGAGAAGCAAAATGTACAAGGAGCGTTTTTTGGTAGCAAGAGATGAAGAAATAAAAAGTGGCTTAACAACAGACGTTTACTTCTTGTTTACTGAGGAGATAATTAAAAAGAAAAAAGACATAGACGTAGTTATGGAATTTTATGCTAGAGGTTTTCCAGACGGTCAAAACTGGGGTGTTGTAAGCGGAGTTTATGAAGTTTTAAAGTTGCTCGAAGGAAAGCCCGTTAATGTTAGGGCCATGGAGGAGGGAACCGTTTTTCTTTCTGATCCTCGAACTGTAGCATACGAGCCAGTTCTTCAGGTAGAAGGTCGTTACTCTGAATTTGCAAGGTTTGAAAATCCTGTCCTTGGTTTCTTGTGTAGCATGAGTGGAGTCGCAACAAGAGCCGCAAGGTTGAGGGTGATTGCAGGCGATAAACTTTTGCTAAGTTTTGGCTCTAGAAGAGCACATCCTGCAATCGCACCTGCGATAGAGTGGAGTGCTTTTATCGGAGGCGCAGATGCTGTTTCCAACGTTATAGGAGCTAGATTTATTGAGCAAAAACCTGCTGGTACGATGCCGCATTCTTTGATTTTAATCATAGGCGATCAAAGAGAAGCTTGGAAAGCTTTTGATGAAATAGTAGACAAGACAGTGCCTAGAATTGCACTAGTAGATACACTCTATGATGAAAAAACAGAAGCAATAATGGCAGCTGAAACCCTCGGTAGAAAACTGTACGGCATAAGGATGGATACTCCTGGTTCTAGAAAAGGGAATTGGAGAAGAATAATCGATGAAGTAAAATGGGAGCTAGCAGTAAGAGGAAGAAGTGATATAAAGATAATAGTCTCTGGAAATGTAGACGACAACGTAGTAAATAACTTAAAAGATATTGTTGATGGATTTGGAGTTGGTACTTACATAAGCAACGCTCCCTCTATAGATTTTAGTGGAAAAGTTGTTGAGTTAATTTACCCAAATGGAGAAAGAGTTCCTAGAGCTAAGAGAGGGGACATTTCTGGAAAAAAGCAAGTCTACAGAAATTGGGAAACGTTTGAAGACGTTATACAGTTAGATCGGTCTAAACCTTTAGAAAACTACGAACCGCTATTGAAAGATGTTATGGAAAAGGGAAAAATATTAAAAGCATTTCTTTCTCCAAAAGAAATAAGAGAAAAAACCCTGAAGCAATTAAGCCTCTTGAAGAACGCACATCCTAAAGTTACTTGGAGAATCTAAGCTTTTCCTTCAAGAGCCAGGAGTTTTAGACTCCTTTATTAAATCAACTTTAAGAAATCAAAAACTTAATTAATTTCTAAACAAAATGTTAAATCCTTCTTCCTTAAGTTAAAGCCGTAGCGAATGGCAGCAAGAAGATTCCTTCCATTTGATGAAAAAGTGATTCATGAAAGTAGCGCATCTTATATTGGAGGCCATTCTAGGTGGTCTTCCAAGCTAGATGGCTTTCTTGTTTTAACAAATAAAAGATTGTACTTTGAAGTTGTAGTTGGAGGTATATTTGATAAGAGGCCCGAGCTCTTTTTTGAAGTTCCTTTAACTCAAATTTCAGAAATAAAAGTTGGAAAGTACTCATCTTTAAGTAAGCCCGTACTAACTGTCGTCTACAAATCTTCTTCTGGAAATACTGAGCAACCTTCGTTTCAAGTAGAAGACCCTGAAAATTGGAAATCTGCCTTTTCATCGGTAAAAGTTGGTTCTCCCTTCTAGTGGGAAGTATCGCCATAGAGGTGCTGTCGAGCTACGTCATTTTTTGAGAATTTTAAGAAATGTTTAAATAGTAACTTCTCAAAACTTTTTTGTAGAGTGAGATGCAATGTTTTCTAATCAAGCAAACGATACTACTGGAGCAATTTACTGGATAATTTACATAATAGCAATTATCATGAGTTTTGTTGGTATACTGATTTCAAGCAAGATACGCCACGACAGAGAAGTTGAAAGGTTTAGAAAGAGCATAATCATAGCTTCAAGAGACCCTTCTGCAGTTTGGCCAGGAATGGAACAAGAAGGGCAACAGTAGTTCTTTAACTAACTTCTGTAACATTAGTCAAAAACAAAAATAAATTAAAATTGAACTTCAATTAGAAGCAACTTTTCTTAGTTAAGTCATCCATAAGGAGACTTCTGACTTTAGTCGTGGAGTAGGCTACTTGGCTTAAATAGTTCATAGTCTATTTTATTTTATAGTAGAAAAGCAACTGCTTAAATAATCTAGAGATTCAGCTCCTGGTCTATGAAGCCTCTAAGAGAAGTAGGAATCCTCGGTTTTGGCGGGTACGTCCCTATGTACAGAATAAAAGACGAAGAAATCGCAAATGTTTGGAACGCTCAGACCTCTGGTCTTCCTGTAATGGAGAAAGCTGTTCCTAGCCAAGACGAAGATGTGTTCACTATGAGTTACGAGGCGGCAAAGAACGCAATAGCGCGGGCAAAAATTAGCCCAAACTTAATTCGTGCCATTTTTGTTGGTACAGAGTCTAAGCCTTACGCTGTAAAACCAACTGGCTCTATGCTCGTAACTTCCTTAGGCCTAGACAACAGATCCTTGGCGGCTGAATATGAATTCGCGTGCAAAGCAGGAACTGAGGCCTTTCAGTCTGCAGTTGCTTTAGTCGGTAGCGGAATGCTAGAGTATTCGATGGCAATAGGAGCTGACATAGCTCAAGGTAGACCTGGCGATGAGTTAGAGTTTACCTCGGGTGCCGGAGCAGCAGCATTTATTTTTTCTAAAAAGTCCAAAGAAACAGTAGCTTTTCTAGAATACTCAGTTTCATATGTCTCAGATACTCCTGATTTTTGGAGAAGGCAAGGTCAAAAGTATCCACAACATGCGGGCAGGTTTACTGGAGAGCCTGCCTACTTCAACCACATAATTTCTTCCGTAAAAACTCTGTTTGAAGAAACTGGTCTTAAGCCTAGTGATTTTAGCTATGCTGTTTTTCACCAGCCAAATACCAAGTTTCCTTTAAGAGTTGGAGAAATCCTAGGTTTCCCGCCTGAAAAAATAAAGCCAGGACTTTTAAGTCCTGTAGTGGGCAACGCATACGCTGGAATAGTACCACTTGGCCTTTCTGCTACTCTTGAAGTTGCTAAGCCAAACGAAAGGATTCTCGTGGCATCTTTTGGATCTGGAGCCGGAAGCGATGCCTTCTCATTCGTTACTCAAGAGGCCCTCGAAGAGAAAAAAAATCTTGCGCCATTAGTTTCTGACTACATAAAAAGAAAGAAATACGTTAGCTACGTAACTTATGCGCTATATAAGGGTAAGATTCCAAGGTGAGAGAAATGAAACCAATTGTAGTTGGAGTTGGAATGACTAAAGTAGGAGAACATTGGAATGAGTCACTAAAAAGTCTTGCAGTTGAAGCATCTTTGGAAGCAATAGATTCCTCTGGCTTAACTCCGGAGGTAATAGTTTTCTCAAATATGATGTCTGGTAGACTACAAGTACAGGATCATCTTGGGACTTTACTGGCGGACGAGCTTGGATTAAGAGGTCTTCCTGCTGTTCGTGTTGAGGCGGCATGTGCTTCTGGTGGCGTAGCTTTTCATGTTGCTTACAACATGATTAAGTCTGGCATTTACAAAGTAGCCCTTGTAGTTGGTGCAGAAAAAATGTCAGATACTTCAACAGAACAAACAACAACTGCTTTAATGACTGCTGAAGATCGCGAGTATACTGGCTTCTACGGAGCGAGTTTCGTTAGTCTAAATGCGTTAGCTCATCGTCTCTACATGGAAAAGTTCAACGTTTCAGAAGAGGAGATGGCTTCATTAGCTGTGCTTTCTCATGAAAATGGAGTTAACAATCCATTTGCAATGTATCGTAGGAAAATTTCAACAAAAGAAGTTTTAGAATCTCCTTATGTAGCTGACCCAATTCATCTCCTTGAAGCGGCTCCTATTTCAGATGGTGCAGCAGCTGTAGTTCTAGCGTCGGAAGAAGTTGCTAAAACTAAATCTTCTGTCGTTAGTGTTGAGGCCTCAACAGTAGCAACTGATGCAATAAGGTACTACGAAAGAGAAGACCTATTAACATTCGAATCTGCTAAAAAAGCGTTCATGAACGCTGTTTCTGCTTCAAAAATAGAAAAGGATCAAATAGACATTCTGGAACTTCACGATGCATTTACAATCGTTGGCTATCTTACTCTTGAATCTGCTGGTATAGCTGAAAGAGGTAAAGCTGCTAAACTGGTAGCAAGTAACAAGTTTACACTTTCTGATAAGCCTGCTGTAAATACTATGGGTGGCCTAAAGTCAAGAGGTCATCCAATTGGTGCAACTGGACTATACCAAATATCTGAACTCTACTTGCAGCTAACGAACAATGCAGGGAAAAATCAAGTAGATAATGCAAAAATTGGGGTTGCGTTTAACGTTGGAGGGGTAGGAACCACAACTTCTGTTAGTGTTTTAAAGAGAAGGTGATACTTATGAGCGAGTCTGTTCCAAGGTATTGGAGAGAAATCAAAATTAGAGAGCGTCTAATTGGCTCTAAGTGTGAAGACTGTGGAAGAATAACATTTCCACCAAGAAAAGTTTGCCCATACTGCAGAAGTAGGAAATTAACTGAAGTAGAACTTCCAAAGAAAGGTAAGCTTCTAAGCTACTCTGTCGTCAGGAAGCCTCCTGCTGAGTTTGAAAAATATGCCCCCTATGTGATTGGCATAATCACTCTTGAAAATGGTGTCAACGTCATATCTCAGCTAACAGATATAGACTTAAAAGACATAAAAATCGGCATGGAACTCGAAGGTGTTCTGAGAAAGTACAGGGAGGAAGGTGAAGAAGGCTTAATTCACTATGGAATTAAGTTTAGACCGAGAATCAAATAACCTTTACTTCCGTCTATATCTCTAGTCCAAAAGCATCAAGGAAAGCTTTCATTTTTTGGTATTCGTTTAAAAAAGTATAGCCTTTCTCTGTTAGCTGATAGAGTATTTTATTTTCATCTACTACTTCTTCTATTAAACCTCTTCTTAGCAACTCTTCTATCCTCGGCTCCAATCGATCGTAGGACAAATTTGCTTTTTGCATTATCCTGGACTTCCCTATTCTTCCTTCTTCCTTTATCGCGTTTAATATATCTACAATTATGGATAGGTTTGATCTGTATTTCTTGAAGCTCATTTTTCAACTTTCTTTGTTTCACTTAACATAACTATAAAGAGTATTAATCCAAGAAACCTAAAAGAATTTTCTAAAACTAAAGCTACTCCAAACCTCATTCTAATAAAGTAACTCATGTGGCTTAAGCTTAATAAAAAGTAACCTAAGCTCACTATCATCTGACTTCTTTTTCTTGAGTTAATATATCTTATTAGTACAGAAAGTGATAAGTACAGAAGTATGAGTGCGTTTATAAAGTTAATTCCAGTTGAAATCATAAAAAACGGAACAAGTTCAAGACTTTCTTCAATTGATTCGTAAGAAGTTTTAAGCTGGTAGTAAAGTAACACCAAGTAGGAAACGAGACTTAGTATACTTTGAAGCATCTCTGAAAACGCATTTACAGGAATTGCTGTTCTCGCAGAGCTTAAAATGGTTTCGAAGAGAATAATACTTCTAAGCAAGCTCGCGGTTCCAATTAACAGGAAGGCAATTTCGTAACCCAAAAAGATTTTCTCACCTGAGATGTTGTAGTTTCTTAGTGCTCTTAGAGCCACTACTATTGCAAGTACTCCAGAAGCAAACTCAAAAGCAGGATACAGCATTAGGAAAATGTTCATCCTTGACTTTTCAGTACCTTTTGTAAGAAATTAGCTTTTAAATGCTTTTAATAAAGAGCCAGGGAGGGGATTTGAACCCCTATAGAATGGGTCTGCAGCCCATCGCCTCTCAGTTGACAAAATCACCTGGTTCGGCCACCCTGGCCCATCTAAAGAAGATACTTCAGCTTTAAATAAATTTTCTTTTTACCTTCTAACCCCTTTGAATTTCAAAGGATACAGTTAAATAATGAACCTTTACATTGTTATTACTATGGATGTGCAGTGTGAACGCTTTGTGAAGTATGCTCTACCTGCTATAAGAGCGCTAGTTGCAAAACGCTTGATAGAGGAAAAAAAGATGTCTCAAACAGAAGTTGCTAGTTTTTTAGGTGTTTCTCAAGCTTCAATAAGCCAATATTTAAGTTCGAAAAGGGGTAAAAGATTAGTTAAAGAAATTTCAAGTGTACCTGAGCTAAAAACTGCTATAAACAGACTGGCTGAGATGTTGATAGATAAGAATTGCTCTGAAGAAGAAAAGTCAAAGGCTGTATGTTCTGTTTGTAAACTAGTTGGAGAAAAAGTCTTGTCTAGTGCAAAAATTCTTCCTGCAAAATCTTAAACGAATCTATTTGACTTTTCGCTAAGGCTATTACGAGTTTTGTTTTTAAGCCATAACAGAAAAATTTTTGATCTTTTTAAGCCTAATTTACTCTAAGCATTGCTCTATTAACTTAAGGTTTTACTCTGAGGAAAAAGTTTTTATAAGTTCAGCTACTTATTGAGTAATTTAAGGATAGTGGAAAAGTTTAAATATTTTAGTTTTCATCATTTATACAGGTGAAAAAAGGTTGGCTACATCCGTTAAGGAAGAAATAAAATCTGGGTTTACTAAAAGAGCAATAGTTGTTTCAGTAATCTTAACAATCCTAGGCTTCGTAGTTAATACACTGACATGGTGGGGAAACGGCATTAGTCTTGAGCCATTCTATGCTGGAAGAGTTGGTTCTGGAATATATCCTCCTTATGGGTTAGTCTTCTTACTAATGCTGGCTTCAGCTTGGCTTGGAGCACAAGGGTTTTCATTACAAGAAATTGCCGTAATTACTACAGTAACTTTTGTAGCAGCCGATTCTCCTTTCGTTGTTGGTGCCTTTCTACAGTTCATATTTGCAGGCACGTACTTAGCTCAATCTAATCCAAACGTTAAGGCTTTACTAGGTTTCTATCCTTCTTTTTGGACTCCTGGCCTAGATAAGTTAAACATTATAACATCAGCATGGCAAGGAGGTGCAACGGTTCCAATAGGAACTATTCTTCCATATCTTACCTTCTGGATTTTTATGGCAATCCTTTACATGGTTTTAATGCTTTTCCAAGCTTCAATAATTCAAAAGCAACTTGTAAAGAAGGAAAAGCTCCCGTTCCCAACTATAATACCAATCAACGAGTTGTCTAACTCAGTAAGAAAAGGAACTTTTAATACATTGCTTAAAAACTGGTGGTTCTTGGGTTCTCTCTTAGTAGGCTCACTTATTGGACTTATAGCATCTCTAAACTACATCTTAAAGTTCACTACAGTCTTCTTTGCTTATGGTCAATTTTATATGACACCGTTGGCAAACTTCTTGAGTTCGATATCTCAGCGTACTGTTGGCGGTTGGTGGATGTTAATTCCTGCTGACGTTGCAATATTCTTCTTAGCTCCACTAGACATACTTTATTCGATAGTCATCTATGTTTTCCTATTACAAATAGTATATCCGCTTATTCTACTAAGCATAGGTGCAATTACTCCTGGTACTTATCCAGACTGGGGAGGCCCTTTCCCATGGGTACCTTTTAGCGTCTACTGGGTGCCTCTTGCACTAGGTGTTTGGACACTTGTAATGGGTTACAACACTTACAAAGAAAGCATCTCTAAGGCTCTAAGCAGAACTTCAGAGGCTGGAGAATATTCAGACTTCCTGCTATGGGGTGGTTTTACAGTAACTATACTTGTTTGGTTAGTAATCTGGACTGTGTTTGGGGCTAACCCTCTAATTTTAGTAATTTCTCTCTTAGTCTGGTTGTTATATACACTCGGTATGACGGCAGTTCACGGCTACACTGGCACCTGGGTCTCTGTATATGGAGCTGGTACTACTAGAATGGTTACATGGGCTTCTGGCTCATACCTTGGAGTTTATCATATAGACGGTACAGCCGCTAACACAAAAACAGCATGGGCAAATATGGCAGCTGTTGCAATAACGTCGGATATGGGAGGTACTATTCAACAAAACACTCATCAAACTTGGGCTTACACCTCAACGTATGCTCTAGCAGACTCTGCAAAGTGCAAAGAAAAAGACATTTTCAATGCACAGTTGCTAGGTATTCTGTTAACTGCTCTCATTGCAATGCCTTTCGGTCTTTGGGTTGCATTTGGAACTGGAGTAGGAAAGCTTAAGGCTTGGGGCCTAGGCTCTGGTGCAGCAATTACAGGTTGGCAAATACCCTTTGTTATCTCAAGTAGCACACCGCCTGCCGGATACAACTTATATCAAGCAATCTTAGCTTTTATTTTAGTTGGTGTTCTTATGTTCCTAAGAACAAAATTTGCCTGGTTCTTCTTCAGTCCATATGCAATGTTCTTCTACTCTGGAATGTGGCTGTTAAACGCAGGAATAGCATTAGTAATAAAGCTAATCTTTCTAAAAGTATTGGGCGTGAAGTCTTATGAAGAGATGGGCGTTCCCTTAGCAATAGGCTTCTTAATAGGCCTTACACTGTTTGCTACAATAGTAATGGGCTTAAATGCAATAATTTCACTGTTTGTAGCTTCCCCAATTTCTGTCGGTCCAACGGGAGCTTAAAGAAAGAAAGCTTTTTATTTTTATTTTTTATTTTTTTATGGTGAGCCTAAAAGATGGTGTCTTTAATCATTAGCAAAAGAAAACCTCTTATAGCGCTTGTATTTCTTGTTTTGCTTCTCCTAGCGTCTCCTTTTCATTCTTCTGTAAAGGCTCAAAATAATGATGTAAGCGAAGTGAAAGTGGACTTTAATGAAGTAAAAAGAGTAGTTAGCATCCTTGTTAATTTTAAATCGAGATTTTCAGGTTACGAAGGCTTTTATAATTCTATGAACTACATTTTAGACTTCGTCAAATCTTTAGGCTTGCAGTATGAACTTATAAACTTCACACAAGCAATACCACTTGATACTGGTTCTTACATACTGGCTGGAAATCACAGAATAAGTGCTTATTCTCTTTACCCCAACTTTGTAGCATTAGGGCCTAGTAATATTAGTGGAAATCTAGTTTATGTTAAAGATGGAAATTTTCAAGAGCTCAACGGATTAAACCTAAACGGTAGTATTGCCTTAATCGATTTTAATTCAGGTAAAAATTGGATTAATTTACTTCAACTTGGAGTTAGGGCTTTCGTGTTTATTGAACCTAACGAGACTAATAAGTATGAAGCACTATCAAAAATTTCTCTTTCTCCACTAAATGTAATTAGAGTGTTCGTGTCTCAAGATGACGCAAAAATACTTCTAAACTATGTTGGAGATAAAGTTCAAATATTTAATAACATAAGCTGGAAAAATGTTGTTTTACCAGATATATTAGTAAAGGTTGAAGGAGAAGAGGAAAAGAATGTAATTCTTGTAGTTGTTCATTATGATTCTGTTTCTGTAGTTCCTTCGCTATCTCCAGGCGCAAACGATGCCATTAATGTAGCTTATGCACTAGAATTTCTAAAAGGCATGGTAAATAATAACGTAAAACCAAAGAATTCTGTTTGGTTCCTGTTCGTAGGGGGCCATTATCAAGCTTTGAGTGGATCTAGAATGTTTGTAGAGAACTACCTATTTAATAACTCTTCTGTAGGAAGTTCAATTTTTCCTTATCTAGCAATCGGCATAGATATTTCAGATGGTTCACCAAAAGTTAATCCAGTTTGTTCGGGTTATTTTTATTCTCTTGCCTCTTCTTACTTACAAAATAGGCTCGCAACGTTAAGTCTCACCGTAGTTAGCTTAATAAATGGTTTTAAGCAAAACTATCCTAGCTCCTATGACGTCATTAGAAGTTATGAGCTCGATAGTCTCACTGGTTTTCAAGTTTCAGGATCCAGTCCCTCTTACCCATCAGGTTTTTCCTTCAGGTACATATTAGATACAGAACCGTTTGAAGCTGCAGGTACGTTGGCGATTTCGTTTGTAACACTGTACGATCTTCGAAATAATTTCTTTACTCCTAGCGATCTACATGTTAATTACGATAATGTAATTCCGCAAATCAAATTCATAAACTATATTCTAAGTGGCATAATACTAAGCCCAATAAGCATGATCTACTCTGGTGGTTGGAGTGATTTATCTCCTACGAGAATAGGATCTGCCTATACTAGCATTGGTTTTTCGACGTTAAACGTTATTTCTGTTGTTTACGATCCTACAAAACCTGGGTTGTATTCTACGCTGAATGGATCTATAGTAACTGTCTCGAATTCCTTGGATCCTTTTAGCTTAATGGTAGCTAAATCAAACTCGACGGGAGTCGCAACTTTTTATGGTCTAAGACCTGCAACAGAAGCTGCTTCTGCGGTATATTACTCCGTTAAAGCTTTTGTACTATCTGAAGACAACAAAATACTTTTTGCTCCTGATTCTGGAATTCACGGTTCTCAAATTTATCCTAGGTCTATATCCTTATTGTATTATCCTACAACGGTAAGAACTGTTTTATTTAAATCCAGTTCCATAGTTATTCCAAAGATCATAGTTCCAAATACTCTTCAAGCTTCGTATTCTTCAAGTTCTCTTTTTGCTTCTTCTAACTCTTATTCATCAGTACTTATGTCGTATGCTGGTTACGAAACGCCAATTTCTGTGCAACTGTTTTCATTTAGCTTGCCAGGGTATGCTCCTTTAGAAGCATGGCATTTTGAGTTCGATCCGTCTACTTCAACTCTAGTGTTATTTGCACCAGTAAAAACGGACTTTGGGTTTGTTGTTCGTGTCTCTTCTCTTGGATACTTATACGGATTATTCGTAAACTATTCCAGGGAAACAAACAGCGAAAATGGTTATTATTTTAACAATGCTGGCTCCTTCGTAGTTATAGACAGCGGTTTGCTCGGAGTTCTTCATGATGCTTGGTTAATTTCTGAAGAAAGATACGAAAAACAAACTTCTGCTGATGTAGTTAACCCAGTTACAACTTCAGAAATTTTAACTAGTTCAACGCTCATTAATAGCTCAATTTATAGTCTCGTAAGTAAAGATTTCTATTCTTCCATTTCTTCAGGAGTTGTTGCTTCTGGTTTTTCGTTGAAGGCTTACTCTTCTACTCTTAGTGTACTGAAAGATGCTGTTGTTAGCGTAATACTAACGTTTGCTCTTGCTATTCCATTTATTTTGTTGTTTACTTCGCTATCCTATGGTTTAACTAGAGGTTACAAAAGTATACTTTTTACTTTCTCGTTTTCTGTTCTTGTCTCTTTAATTTTAGCAGTTTCTCATCCTGGATTTAAACTTGTGGCTAACGTTCCTGCTATATTTGTAGGTGTTCTGCTTGTTTCTCTTGTTATACCTGCTCTTGTTTTTCTGTTTTCTAATTTTTCTGCAGGGATGAGCGAACTTAGAAAGAAAGTGTTTGGCGAACACTTTCTCGAAAGAAGTGGTTTTGATGTCTCCTTATCTGCAGTAACGATAAGTATAGGTAACATGAGAAAGCGCCCATTAAGAACTATTCTAACTTTAACTTCAATTGTTCTAGTGAGCTTTGCTTTAGCTTCATTAACTTCTTTTAACGAAGTTAAGATATTCAACGTTGTAGAAAGCAGAACGAACTATCCATTAAATGGAATACTAATAAGAACTCCAAACTTTTACCCCCTTGACAAAGAAGCTGTGAAACTTCTTCCTTCTTTTCTAACTAATTCAAGCATATACTTTCCAAGGTTCTGGGTATACTTACCTGCTAGTTTTCAACAAACTGGAACGCCAGGTACAATCAATATATTGTTTAACAACAAATCCACTGGAATCTATGCTGTTGCTGGACTAAGTGCGCAGGAAATATTGGATTATTCTCGTACGTATAAATCGCTGTTTAGAATAAACGACGTTTTGTCTATCAATTATTCTTTAGCTTCCTTACCAAATTCAGTTTTTATTCCGCATAGTATTGCTAACTATCTAAACTCTTCAGGCGATTTAAGACTTGGGTCTTATCTGTCTGTCGAAGGCATTCAGTACATATTGGCTGGAATTTATAATGAAACAGAAGCTTTAAAGAATTTAAAAGATGCTGACGGTTTCTCGGATATACTTCCAATAGATTACTCGGTTTCATCAATGCAACAATCTTTTTCGTTTAACCAAATTGATTGGGGCTCAATAATAATTGCTAATTCAAAATCCGTTGAACATATTCCTGAAGCTTGTTTAACAAGTGTCTTCATACCTACAAAAGATTCTCTTAGCAGAAGAAAGCTAATTAACTCTATTGAGTTGCTGTTCACTGCTTACGATAGCTTAAATATTTATCTAGTAACAAACGGAACAGTGTATACCTTCTCCAAAAGAAATGCACAATCCATTTTTGGGCTTCAATACTTAGTTATTCCTTTAGTAATGGCAGGTCTAATTACAATGTCGACAGTACTTGGAGGTGTAATGGAGCGAATAAAAGAATCGATGATCTACAGTAGCGTTGGCCTTGCTCCTATGCAAATAGGCTACATGTTTCTAACAGAAAATGTTGTCTATGCCATAGTTGGAGGTGTTCTAGGATATCTCTTAGGGTTACTGTCTTCTCATTACTTAAGGCTTTTTGGGCTACTTGGAGATGTAGGGATCAATTATTCTTCTTCTTCTGTAATAATTTCAATTGGCATTGTTGTAGCCTTAGTTCTTGGTGCTTCAATATATCCTATTTATCGAGTAGCTTTACTCATAACTCCATCCCTAGAAAGAAGGTGGCGAATAACATCAAAACCAAAGGGGGATGAATGGGAAATTTCAATTCCATTTAGAGTAAAAGAAGAAGAAAGCTTACTTGGACTAATCTATTTTCTCAAAGAATACCTCTGGAACAAACGTGTAGAAAGAGCAGGAAGTTTCACAGTTGAAGCACTAGGCTCTTCTAGGGAAGAATCAGGATACTCTATTTCAGCAAGAGTCTGGTTGGCTCCGTATGAACAAAACATTCACCAAGACATAACTCTAAGCTTCGTAAAAAGCAAGACTGAGCAACGCTATCTTGCTAGCTTAAAAATAGTAAGAGTTTCTGGACCATATGAATCTTGGATTAGGTTTAATTATTCTTTTGTAGATGAAATAAGAAAGCAGTTGTTGGTCTGGAATTTAATGGACCCTGAGCAATCAAAAACTTATATTCAAAAGGCAAAAGGTGAGTTGAAATGAGCCTAGAAGGCAAAGATTCAAAAAGTAAGGCTGGAATTCCTGGTTTAACTGCAGTTTCAGTAATGGCTGTTCTCTTTGGTTTATTTACATTAAGCCCTGCCATAATATACCTATACTTAGCTGTTGGGTCTCTTGGCGGTACTGAACGATTTATTCCCGTATTTGTAACTCTCCTACTATTTACTGAAGTGGGAAGAATAGTTAGAAGATACGTTACTACTCAAGAAGCCTACATAATTTATTTCATGCTCGAAATATTTGCGCTTTGGCTTGCTTCTGGTGGTTTGTTTGGAGGCTTTATAATAAACTATTACTATCGTAACGCGCCATATACTGTAATGTATGGTATAGCCGACAAGCTTCCATACTGGTTTGCTCCTCCTTTAAATAGCTCAGGACCTCTAAATAGAACCTTTATTTCTCCAGACTGGTCAATCCCAATACTAGTTGCTCTGATTTCGATGTTTTCAGGCTTGCTAATAGATTTTGGGCTTTCATTCATAACAACAATGGTTTACATTGACATTGAAAACTTACCATTTCCAGTAGCACCAATCGATGTCCAGGCAATTTCTACGCTAACTGAAAGAACACCTGAAAAGATAATGTACTTTTCGTTTGCGGCGATAATCAGCTTAATTTATGAATTCCTTGTTTATGGTGTTCCTAACTTAACGGAAGTCTTTCTAGGCACGAGGATCGTTTTCATCCCATACCCATGGGTGGACCTAACTTCAATAGTGGAACGCTTCTTACCTGGTGCTGTCTTTGGCTTAAGTACTGATATTGCTGCTTACGTAGTTGGGTGGCTTATTCCGTTTAATGTCTGTGTTTGGTTGTTCATTGGCTCTCTTTCAGTTTGGGTTTTTGGAAACTTCTTAGCATTGAACATTAAGTTACCCTATTTTGAACTTTGGCAAAAGGAATGGATGCCTGGCGTTAATATGCAGTGGTGGTACCAAAGAGCAACTTATGACCTTTGGGCAAGTCCACTTGTTGGGCTTACAATTGGACTTAGTTTGGCAGTCTTTGTAAAGTCTTCTAGGAGTATAGTGAACGCATTTAAGTCACTTTCTAGGCTCCCAAAGGAGAAACTAAGGACCTCTTACCTTCCACTTCCTTGGATAATTGTAATGATGCTAACTGGAAGTTTAGCAGGCTTTGCCTTAGCTACAACTTTAGTCCCAAATCTCTGGTTTGTTTGGCTTATATCCTGGGTTATTCTTCCTCCACTGCAGGGCTTTCTAGGTGCTAGAGCTGTTGGTGAGACTGGGCTTACGTTACAAATACCTTACGTTCAGCAAGCTCTCTTAATTCCGTTTACAGCTCCAGGTGATCCAGTACCTTGGGTCACTCCAATGAATGCTTCAAGTTCAGCTGGAATAATAACTCACAGGATTAAAGTTGCTAAGCTTCTTAACGTAAATCCTCTAGATTATTACAAAGCTTATGTAATATTCTTTCCACTAGCAATCATCGTTAGTTTTATCTTTTGGTCAATATTTTGGTCGATGGCTCCAATTCCTTCTTCTTTCTATCCTTGGACTACTATACAATGGCCAGTTAGTTCACTATACTTCTCCCTATGGGTAGTAAGAGCGGAACAGATCTTTAAAGTAGACCTCATCCTTGGAACTTCAGTCATTGCATTTTTTGCTTCTTTCTTATCAAACTACTTTACGTTCTTTTCTCCGATAGGCTTGCTCTCTGGTATGGGCTCATTGCCACCTTCTGCTACTTCTTTGTTCATCGGCGCGTTGTTAGGTAAGTACCTTGAAAAAAGAATAGGTAAAGAAAGGTGGGAAGTTCTAAGATCTGTCTTAATTGCAGGAATTTTTGCAGGATTAGCTTTAGCTTTAGCGATTGCTATGGGTCTAACTATACTCGGAAAAGTTATAACCTCGAAGCCTTTTTAAAGTATCACCGAATTCCTATCTAGAAAACCCAAGATCTAGGATTTATTTTCTATAAGGGCTCAAGTGAACTTAATCTACGTCACTTTTCCAGCTTCAAAGTAGAAAAAAAGGATTTAAAATGAGCGTAAAAAATTTTATTTATTGTTGGATGAGACTGTCAACTTAAGGCCACCCACGATGCTATCCATCTTTCTTGAATAGGAACCAAAGGTTCCTATAACCTCCTAGGAGTGGATGAGAACCTAGGTTCTCATTTGGAAAAGCAAACGTTGAACTGTCTTATCCTTCTCTTTAGTTCAGAAGACTATCTCAATTGAATTCCTTATCCCAAAATAGGAACCAAAGGTTCCTATTACCTCCTATCTTAAGGAACTTCATTGGCCAATTGTACTATAGTACTATCAGTGTAAACTGTAGGATTGTTCTTGCATACTTCTTTTAGTTTCTCTAGGAACTTTAAACATAAGAACCTAGGTTCTTATAATCTCCTAAGGAAGTAATAGGAACCTAAGGTTCCTATCCTCTAGTTACTTGTAGTGCTATAACTTCTCCACTCT
>Ga0080004_1119827_pt1 | contig 47053 bp, 48 predicted proteins | sample WasSprMetagenome_FD_69207 | JGI IMG/M metagenome (GOLD analysis project Ga0080004, IMG submission 69207) | Sulfidic aquatic microbial communities from Washburn Spring, Yellowstone National Park, USA - WS (SPADES assembly) (version 2) | ecosystem: Environmental > Aquatic > Thermal springs > Hot...
GAGCGGGGTTACCCGAGCCAGCAGGGCCCCCAGAATGGCGGTGTAGCCATAACCAGGAGAGATGTCAACCATCAGCAGATGATGAACCCCCAAGACCTCTCCCATTCCAGCCAGACCAGCCAACCCGCCGCTCACGAACATAACTATCAGAATATTTTGGGGTATACCTATACCAGCATATCTGGCCGCCTTGGGACTGTACCCCACTGCCTTTATTTTGTATCCCAGCGAAGTCCTTTCCACCAACACGTAGATAAAAACAGCGGCCACGATCGCCAAGAGAACACCGGCGTGGAGCCTAGTGTCCGCGATCAAGATGGGCAAAAAAGCTTGAGGTGAAATAATTCTCGTCTGGTTGTAACCAACCTCTGGTGTTTTCATCGGCCCGCTAACCAAATAGAGGATGAAGTAATAAGCGATGTTGTTTAACATGAGTGTAGTGATGATCTCGTTAACGCCTATCTTGGCCTTGAGAACTCCGGCAATCATCGCCAGCCCGGCTCCAGCCAGAAAACTGGCCACCATTATGAGGGGAATCAACAGATAGCCCGGAACATCTGTTAGGGTGAGACCCAACCAGACAGAAGCTAGGGCACCCATCAAAAGCTGACCTTCGGCCCCGATGGTCCAGATGGATGATTTGTAGGCGACCACCAGCCCCACACCAGCCAGCAGCAGAGGAGCCGCCTTTACCAGAGTGTCTGTTATACCACTTACGCTGCCAAAGGCTTCGATAAACAGCACGGTGTAGGCCGCAACCGGGTCGTGGCCTGATAAAGTTATGAAGAGTGCTCCCAGCAGGAGAGCACCGATCACCGAGAGAGCCGGAAAGGCTATTCTCGATCGCGAGCTGATCATTTGAAGCCTGACCTTGCTTTCGTCATCGTCCCTCTTTGCCAACGGATTGAAGCTGCTGAGGTGCTGATGAGATAAATTTTTAGTATCATCAAAAGTTTGAACTTGACAACAGGCTTGACCCGCTTGCAGCGCTTTTTTTGACATACAGATTTTCTTACAAGATTTCACTTAAATAACTTGTGAATCGCCTCCAAAAAACAATTTGACTTCAGGCCGGACCAAAACTCTTACGAAAACGGGTTCTCTCGTCATTGATTTTCGCACCCATCGGAAACTGCTCCCATCACCAATAGCTGAAGTCACGTCCGAAAGAGGCAGGACAGCTGGACGGCGGCGGCCAGTTTTTTGACTTGGTCAACTGCTCAGGAAATGAACCTCCACAACCTTGGCCGACACATAGGCCCAGCCCAGCTTTTCCCAGTATTCTATGTCTGAGCTGATGATCTCAATTGTGGCCTGAAGTCCCTCAGCGGTGACTTCGGCGATCGTGACCGTGTCCGGCTTAAATCTGAATCCCCACCGGTTGCTGTATCTTTCCACAACACCGCCAACCCACTGCTCAGTGCCCTCGTGATACATCTGAACAAGTCCCGACCAGACGTCGTCGTTTGTGGGCTCCACGGCCATCCTGTCTCCGTTGACATCCTCAATCACCGCCCAGCGATCTGTCTCGTGCTTCAGATCATCGGGAGTGAAATATCCCGAAAGGGCAAATGACGCCAAAATTATCAGCGCCAGCGCCGCTATTGTTAACATTAATCTTTTCGTGAACAGCATGCAACCTGACTCAATTGCTCATTTTTTTCGACTTGTCCCCGAGCGCTACTGCTTCTTCAACCGGCGGTGGTTAATCCTCGCCACAATGCCCAATATTGCGGTTACCACAGCCACCCAGAAGACCGGCGTCAGAGAAAGATTAATCGGGGCGGTGATCGACGCCTGCGATCCCATTTGAATGGTAGCGCTCGCCGAACCCACCAAGTAGGGAACGGTTATCTGGACCGAAGCGCCACCGTCAGGGATGGCGTTGGACAAAATTCCGGGCAAAACATTATTTATGAAAAAAGCACCGAGCACCACCACTATGATTATGCCGATGACAGCCCAGAGGGGTTTCATCACCCCAAACCTCACCAGGCGACCAGACCACCAGCTTTTTGGAGACAGCGAGCCCAAGATCAAAAAGACTCCGGAGATTATCATGGCTATCTTCGCCGCCAGGAGCAACAGGCCCACCAGTTGCGAGTGGATGGGCTGGCCGAAGACCATTATTGACAGATCGAAGGGTGACAAGGATATCTCAAATGCCCCGGTTCCAACGCTGGCTATCCACCATGGGCCGAGAAAAGGGAGAATGATCATCAGCGCTCCGGCGGCCAGACCTACAACGTTTATTGTGCGCCCGTTGGAAGAAGTGTTACCGGAATTCATGGTCAACCCCTCGAAATCTCCGGACTCAGATGAATGCTTACACCATAGACCTCAAAGGTGCAGCTAATACCAGTCATCTGCGGGTTCTGCGGTGGCATTGCAGGAACAGTTCCGACGAGAGTAAATGTCGCTGCCCCATTTGCCGGGATTTCCACCTCGCTTTCCTGCATTTGCAGTTGGATGGGCTGTGCCCCCACATCTGAGACAGTCACGGAAAAGTCCGTGATCTTCATCGGCACCTTCAGTGGAGATCTGAATGTCACCAACACAGTGATGCGGCTGCCGCTTACAACTGGATCGCCGAAAGTTATCGTGTCCTTGGAAAATCCGCCGCCGAAAATGCCGCTAACCCTTTCGGTAACCTGGCTGATCTCCTCCTCGCTGGGCAACACAGCTTCTTTCACGTCCCAGCCGTGGGCGGCAAGGGCCATGAGTATCGGAACTACCACCAACGCTATTCCCAGAAGCCTCAGTGACCACTTCAGGGCCCCATCGCGCATTTCATCCCAACAAGACTAAAGCGGAAGAGATAAAAAAGCTATCCCGACTGCCTAAAATTCTCGATCAGCTTCAACTTCTCCTCACGGCACAACAATTTTATCCTGCGCTCTCTCTTCATCGCCTCGCTGCGGGTTTTGAACTCTTCCCAGTAAATGAGGACCAGCGGCCTTCTCGCCTTCGTCGACCGGACCTCGCCGCGATTGTGCTGGGCCAAGCGCTCCTTGAGGTTGGCGGTGTGTCCTGTGTAAAAGTTGTCGTCCTTCAGGCTCCGCAAGATGTAGACGTAGTATGTTTTTGACATCGCGCTCACATCTAAACCAAAACTTGCTCCCCTATAAAAACTTCAAGTCCTGACGACCCCTCCTAAGCTTTCCGATTCGTTTTGTCTTTTATAAATGGCCTGCCCGCAAAGCCCCGACGGGAAATGGAAGAAAGCGGACAATTGATGGGCGTCCCGATCAAGCTGATCATGGCGCTGGTGATCGGGGCAATGACGATGGGCATCATGATGCAATTCGTTGGCACGGCCGAGCGCAACGTGCTTCGGGATATGGATGTTCAATTTTCGGTATCTGGAAAAAAGCTCACGGTAAAAATTTATGATGCCGCCAGCGGTGATGCCCTCGGCGGCGCCACCATAGTGCTGAAGTACCCGGGCGGCACTGATGCCCGCACGCTGGGAAAGAACACCAACCAGTACACCTTCACCGTGCCGATGAACGACGCTAAAGTCGTCATTGTCACCGTTCAGGTAACCCGCAACGGCTACATCCCTTGGCAGGGGCAAGTCGCGGTGCGGTGATGTCCCGTGTCGAATGATGATCGTGGAGTGGAATCACTGCCGCTGGTGCTCCTGCTAGGTGCGATGCTGGCCGCAAGCGCTGCCGCAATTGGTTCCAACGCGCTGAACAGGGTACAGCGATTAACCAGCGAGCAGCGGGCGATCAACAGCTTTAACCACTTTGTCGAGCAGTGCCAGATGCTCTGCGCTGGCGGGGTGGGAGATTCGAAAGTTGTTGAGCTGGACCTGGGCGAGGGAAAGATAGCTTTGCGGGGCAATCTCGTCCAGCTTTTTGTTGGAAAAACTGTGAAAGGCTTTTTGCTGCCCCTTTCGGTATCGGCGGCCAGCGATGAACTCTACAGCGGCACCTATGTTTTGAAAGTTTATCGGCGGGCCGACGGTCTTTTCCTCATAAAAGTTGAGGGAATCTGAATGGAAAAAACAGGAACATTGACCGGATTTCTCTTTTGTAAGATAGGGATGGCCCTGGCTGCCATCGCCTTCATCGGCTTTGCCCTTTCTTTGAACTCTGCTATCACTCGCTTCGCCAGCAGGGAAGATCTGGAACTAGTCGCGGAAACCATAACCAGCGCGATAGAAAAGATGGACGGCTGCCCAGCAGAAGCAGAACTTTACCGGGAACTTCCTCAGTTGAACCAAACATTCGAGGTCATTATAACAGGAGAAAAAAGCGACGGCGTTCAAGAAATTTCCGTCCGCGTCATTTCAGGAGCAGTTGTCGACCGTTCGCTGATCACGGGCTCCACCGTCAATAATGGTTACTTCCGCCTCTCGATGAAAGATCCCCGAGGGATCCTCGTCAGAAAGATGGAGACGATGAGAGTGGAGCTGGTCGGATGACCCTGCACGTGGGTGAGGACCTTCTCTCAACCCTGGCCGCAGTTCTTCTGCTGTCGCTTCTGCTAGCGGCGGTTGTCGACTACCACCAAAGTTACTTGAAAAGGCAACAGGACTTTGAAGACTTTAACCTAGCGCTAAACACTGCGGAGACCCTCATCAACGGCGCTCTTGCCCCTCCTGATAAATCACCCGGACTGGCTGCGATTTCCCCGGAGCGTCTAGAGAACTTCTCAAGGATCCTGTTCTCACGAGGGGTAGGCGCAAAGGTCGAGATCAGAACTCTCTCTGATGAGCTTCTTTACGTCCAAAAACAGGGGGTTCCCTGGGAGGACAGCTTTTACCTCTCCTCCAGCGTCAGCCTTCCCCTTGCCCTTCTTGACGAGAATGGCTCGGTGCGACTCTGCGAACTCATTGTAAAAATTTGGAGGAAATGAGCGGGGGTAACCTGGGATGGAATCCACGGTGGACCTGATAATCTTCGCCCTTTTGATCTCGGTCGCCGTTTCAATCCCCCTTGCCCTCAGCCATGACAACGCTGAAATCATCACCGAACGCTACGCGGCAAGCTTTGCCCGAAGCACCCTCGTCGCTCTATTGAACACCCCCGCAGAGCAATTTGGTGGATTCAGCTATCGGTTTTTCTTTAACTCACCGGAGTTCCGCGTTCCGTTCATTGAAAGCTCCACTAGGCGGAAGCTCGATCACAAAACCATCGCCCAGCTTTTGGCCGAGGACGCCCTGCTGAACCTGCGTCTGACAATCGACAACAGCAAAATAGGGCCAATTTGGTCCGGTCAGGAAATGGATGAAAAATTAAGGATTTTTTTAAAGTCACTTCTTGACAACCTTGTGGGCAGCAGGTTCGGCTACAGGTTGCGGGCAAAAACGACGCCGGTGGAGGTTCCATTTGTCTGCCTTGATTTTGACCTCGTCGTTGAAAATCTTTACCCCGCCAGAGCTAAGCTGTGCTCAGAGACGCTGCTGCTCTCGCTGCCGGCTGCTGAAAATGAGCTGACCGCGCTTTTGGGAAGCCCTTCTGTGGCTGGTTCCCCTTGGCCCCCGGTCGCAGACCCAATCATCGAGATTAGCCTGGAGTTATGGTCCCGATGAAAGAGAGAGGGTTCATACCGTTCAGCGCTGCCGGGGCGATAATAGTGGTTGTTATCGCTGCCATGGTGGCTTCAGTTGCTCTCTCCACCCATCAGCGATCGAAAAACATCGCCGCGGACACCTCGGTTTCATCGCTGGCCACGATGGCTGCAGAGGTGCATGGCAACCTGCAACTGATTCTAAAGCAATCCGTCTATCAAGCACTCTGGGAAGTTGGCAAGGAGGCGAGCCGCTATCACGAAAACGGATTGGCGGAGATCGAGCTGCGGGCAACAAAATACTTCAGCGCCCTTGTGTCCGCACTTGATTACCGCAAGCACGATGCCCGTATCAGCTTAGATCTTCACGAGGAGGAGAGATGGCCCCCAATAAAAATATCCGCGACCGGAAACGACCTCGTTCTGGCTCAGGCTTCTTTGCCGGAAGGATCCAGAATAAAACTTAGCTCGTGGGACGGTAGCGTTTCCCTCGCGATTCCATTTGAAAACGTGAAGGTTCTCGTGGATTCAAGGTACTTTCTCCTCTCGCGCAAAATGGATGAATTCATCGAAAAAAGGGGCAACATTGTCCTCACTTGGACGACGCTGGAGTATTCCCGCGCTTTGTCAAGCCTGATTCTAACTGGAAGGGTGGAGCTGAACCGAGCTAGGACTCGGGCAACATTTGAAGCCGCCTGGGCCCTTCACGAGTTAAGCGTCTTCGGATCATCGGACTATTTGGCAGTGGGCGGCGACAAAATCGGGAGCAATTGGTGGGAAAAAGCGGGGAAAATGTCTGAAAACTCCGTTAACCGGGAAAAAATTTACGAGCTTCTGCCGCCACCTCCGCTGAAAAATTTTCCCGGGATCTCAGTTTATCATGAGTTTAAGGTAAAGGACGTGATTTACCGGCGCCAGGATCCCGCTGGCCTGTTGGGACTGCCCACGGCAACCCCAATTCCCATTGGATCATCTGGTGCAACCATCTGGTGGGGTCAGTGGGAAATAATCATCGAAACTGAAGGAAACCCAATTGAGGAGATATTTGACTTCGACAACCCCACCATCCCGCGCCTACATGACGGTTTCTTCGTTCACCTGCCCTTGGCATATCGGTGGGAGCTCTCGGAAAAGAGATACAACACGATAATTTCCCTTGTCAGCCCCAAACCCTTTGCGATGTTCGTCCGTTAGTGGAAAATTTACTTCGCCGGCTTCCCGTTGGTTGGGACCTTGGCTTCATCCCGGCAACAACTTGCTTCAGTTTCTCGATTTCACTTTTCATCATCTGTTGTTCTAACATCAATGAATCGGTGCGGGAAAAAATCGCTTGTTTGAAGCTCTCGAATGTCTCAAGAAACAGTTTGCCTACCTCGGCGGCGATTTTCGAGGGGCGCGGTTCAATTCCCAACTCATGGAAATCGGCCGCCACCCGGTCCATCAGGAACAGCACCTGTTCCCCCTTCATTCCGGCTTCTGCTAACAAGTCATAGATCTCATCACGCGAAAACCCAGCACGCATCATGGCTCTGATAACGTCCGATGCTGCCAGACCTGTTGGCATAAGCCCCTCCGTTAAGTTGAGGCGCCGTTACTTAAACAAACGAAAATAAACACAGATTAATCTGCCCTCGGCTCTCATGCCAGATAAATTAAGTTGTTACGCTTGCGTCACTTCGATGAAAGACATTGCCGATCAAACCCACAACATCAGCTCCAGGGCCAGTGTCAAGCCAGCCGCCAATATCACCAGAGGCATGACCAAGAAACCATACTTGGAAAACTGCAAAAATGAAATTTGTACCCCCTTCTCCGCCAAAATGCCGGCCCACATTATTCCCGCAAGCGCTCCCACCAGCGTCAAATTGGCACCAAAATTGGCTCCCGCTATAACCGCCAAAGTTGAACCCATCCGCGCCACCGCGGAAACGTTAAAGGAAGAACTCTGAAAGGTCCGGACAAAGAATATCGTCATCGGGTGGTTATTCATCAGGTTGGCGGCAAACGCAGATAAAAAAGTGATTCCCACGACGGTTGCAAACAGGTTTCCGGCGAGCAGGGAAAGCTGGGAGGCGAAAAAGTCAGTCCAACCCTTTGAGACCAAATCCTCCACAATTATAAACAGCCCCAGCACAAAAGGAATCGTCTTCCAAGGCATCCTTGAGGCTATGACGGTGATTCCGGATCGATGCTCCTTTGTTTTCGGCTCGCAGTAATGATAGTAGACGATATCGAAGACAACCATGACCCCTGCTGCAATCGAGGTCAGCACCCACAATGGCATTCCCAGAAAGCTGGTCGGGAAACTCATCAGCACGATAGTTACGATGAACAGAACCGTGCCAAACAACGCCCCTGCTTTGTTTTTTATGGCAAGGCTGGGGTCCACATCGGGCACCTCTGTCCTTCCCGGCAGCATGCCCCAGAAAACCAGCACCAGCATTGCTAAACAGACGATCATGGCAAGGACAGAGGGCAGGAGCATCCATTTTGAGAAATCCAGAAAGGAAATGCCGATGGAATCGGCCGCGATGATGTTGGCAGGATTACCGATGTAAACCGTTACGCTCAGGATGTTCGCGGCAAAAAACTGGGCAATGAGGTAGGGAACCGGGTTCACCTTGGCCCGTTGGCTGTAGTAAAATATGATCGGGGTCATCGTCAGAATCACGATGTCATTATCGGTAACCAGGGTAAGCAGGCTGCTGAGGAGGAAAAAATAAACGAAGAGCTTCTTTCCAGAACATCCTGCGGCCAGAACGAACTTCAGCGAGACATACTCAAAAAGACCGGTGTAGTCCAAAGAGACGCAAATGTACGACAGCGTGATGATCAAAATTATTATCGCATACGGAGTCACCATATCCGAACCCAAGATTCCCCTTGAGATGGTATCGAGGTTGATGGATCCTACGGCCGCCAGGACCGCTATCCCCAGCAGCGGGGCCAAACCATAATCAATGTGGAGGTGCCTTCTCGTGAAGGGAACCCTTACGATGGGGTGTTTGAAGACGAGGAAAATTGTTGCAGCAAATACTAGAATGGGAGCCATGGAAAGTGAGTTCATCGATGATACCCGCCGCGTGTCTTCAATGCTGCCTCACACCGGCATGCCGGACTTTCTTACCAGAATCACCGTGCACGGTGCATATTTTATGACATAGTCCGAAATACTCTCGGTAAACGCGCCGAGGAGTCCTTTTCTTGGGATGGTTCCGGTGACGATAACATCACAGGCATTCTTCTTGGCAAAGGAAACTATGGCCTTGCCAACATCTGTGGATTCGATTATCTCCAGCTGGCTCTTCAAGCCCGCCCTTTCAAAGGCATCGATTACCCAGGAGAACCTTTCCAGGGCTTCCTTTTTGGAGAACTCACTTAGGAGCCGCACCACGTGCAGGGCGTAAATTTTGGTCTCCTTAGAACACAGCCTGATGGCGACCTTAACCACTTCTTCCGGGGTTGCTTCCGTCACGCAGAGGACCATGCTTTTAAACACGTTTCACCCCCCAATCTACTTTTCCAGATGCTAATAAACAATTGCTTTTCCATCCTGAATAAACAGCAATGACTATTTGCCAACCAACTTTTTCAAACCTTTCTAAGAGCGGGATTTTTCGCATTTGCCTGCTCTCCGGAACTCAAATGGCAACGACGTTATGTTTGGACTTTTCTCCAATCAAACGAATGAGTTTTGGTCTGAACAACAAAAGAGTTTCAGGCACCCTCTTCCCTTGTTCCTTGGTTTTCTCCCAATCTATTCTTCTGATTAGAATTTGCGTCCACCAGATCGCTGTTATTCGAGCGTGGCGCGATTTCTCGACCCACATCAACAAAGCAAGAAATTAGCCTCGCTGCCAACTTCTGAGTTCTAAAAGGCTGTACAGATGGCTAAAATTTTCCTGATTTGAAGAATCTAACTTTTACCGCATCGCCCAACAGTCAATAAGTGGGGCCGAATTGCACCTGAAAATTAACCCTAGATTGGCTGCTAATCACTGAAATTTTGGAAAAAGAAAAAAGGTTGTGTTTATTTTTTGCTCAGTGCGATGCTTTCGGTTACTCAGAGTAGGTAACTATTTTACCCGCTATTATATCGTTTACCGTCTGATTCACTTTATCCTTGACTTGCTGAGGTACCTCGCTTTCCAACCCGTGATATGGTGCTATCTTCAGGCCGCCGTTAGCTAATGTAGCCCAATATGTTTTTCCGCTTAATTTCCCGTCCGCTAAATCTTGTATTATCGGGGTGAAACAAGCCGACCAGTCGTATATAAGTCCAGAGAGGATGATGTCGGGGGCCAATTCATTTTGGTCAAATTCATTCTGCAATACGTATACCTTCAGCCCCTCTGCTCTCGCGGCCTTCGCGGCTTCATTTAACCCTATGCTAATGCCATCCCCGCTCGTCCAAATAATGTCGGCGCCTTCTCTATACAAAGACAAACAGAGTGTTTTGGCCTTTGTAGCGTCGGTCCAGTCCCCGGTAAAGAGGTTAACTGCTTTGACGTCGGGATTAACGCTTTTAGCCCCCATCTCGTAAGCTACGTGCCCCCTGTGGATTTCTGCAATGTCAACGCCTCCCAAAGCGCCGATCTTGTTTGTCTTGGTCATAAGTCCAGCCAGCACCCCCATGACATATGCTCCATCTTCCAGTCTTACATCGCAGATCGCAAGATTTGGCGCATTTTCCCAACCGCAACCAATAACGAAGTGCAGGTTGGGATAGTCCTTTGCTACTTCCTTTATCGGATCTTGTCCCTGCGCGCCCCAGTATATGATCAGATCATATCCCTTCGCGGCATAATCTCGCAGAGCTGGAGCAACATCTGGCACGTTGTAAACTCCCTCAGTCCAATCAAAGTCAAAAATATCGCTCATTTGCTCATGGGTCTTGGCCAAGCCCCTATATGCGGCCTCGTTCCAGGAGAGATCGTCGATTCTTCCCGGCAGAATCAGAGCTACTTTAAATTTCTTTGGAGACGGTGTTGATGGTCCTACCGTATAACTGGTTAAGTATAATGCCGCCACTATTACTATTGCAATCACTAAAATTACGGTTACAATAACCTTTCCCGTCGCTTTCAATTTCTCGCCGATTTTAATTCGTATAAAAAGCTTAAAAACATTTCGCGCTGGTTAGACTCGGCTTTAGGGTAAGAAGTTATCCAATCTTATCGTTTTGGTCCGTAGAGGCCAAGTGATAAAAACCGATGCAATGATGGGATGAATCCCAAATGTCCTGCCTGTGGAGCTGGCTTCTGGAAAACTGCTTCCTGGGGAGCGAATGTATGTGTACAAGTGAGGGTTCGCAGCAGTAACGATAAGATCTACGTGCATAGATCTCGACAGCGGGGCGTATAAAACGCGCTGACTGAAAAGGCAAAGTTTTGTGCGAGCGACCTGCATCTGCAAAAGATTGCTGGGGTTCTCAACAGCTTTTTATTTTCGCAGACATCCATTAAAAATGATTGCCCATAGATTTGGGGAAACAGTGGGGGAAAAATGGAGATCGAAAGCTCGTTGAAAAAAAGCGCGGGTCCCATCATCTCTATATTACTTAGCTTTGCAATCGGTGCCATTGCCATTTTTTTGGGAGGATTTGATCCAATAGAAACCTACCGAGCTTTAATCTTTGGAACACTGGGTAATGTTGGAGGAGTCTCAGAGGTTCTCGTCAAAACCATCCCGCTTACATTAACCGGTTTAGCTGCCGCAGTAGCCTTCCAGTGCAAAATCTGGAACATAGGTGCGGAGGGTCAACTTATCTTGGGCGCAATTTTTGGCACGTGGGCGGCCCTTTCGTTACCTGAACTTCCTTTCCTATCGCTTCTGGCCGTCCTCTTAATGGGCTTTATAGGTGGCTCCATCTGGTCGGCGACCCCTGCCTTACTCAAAACTAAATTTGGAATAAACGAAATAGTGGTAACAGTAATGTTAAATTTTACTGCCCTCCTTATCCTGAACTACGTGGTCCGCGGACCTCTTCTGGATCCGAACGCAATAATTGGCTATTCTTATCCGCAATCGGCGAAAATTCCCGTCTCAGTACAATTACCAATATTGCTATTGGGAACCAGACTTCACGCCGGACTCTTGATTGCCATCCTTTGCGTGGCATCTATTTATCTCATCATGATGAAGACACCCATGGGATATGAGTTCAGAACCATCGGTGCGAACCCACGTGCTGCTAGATATGGCGGGATTGATGTAACAAAAAATACATTAACAGTTTTTCTGTTAAGTGGCGGCCTTGCTGGATTGGCCGGAGTAATGGAAATCATTGGAGTCAACTTGCGTTTAATGGACGGAATCTCATCAAACTATGGATATCTGGGGGTAGTGGTGGCATTACTCGGCAGACTGCACCCCGTGGGAGTCTTTTTAGCGGCTCTATTTTTAGGATTCCTCATTTTTGGCATTCAATCAGCGCAACGAAGCGTTGGCTTGCCGGTGGCTTTTGTAATCGCATTTGAGGGTATTGTCATCATCTGTTTACTCCTCGGGGAATACATTCAAAAAAAGATTGAGCGTTCAGGGGAGTCTGAGTTGCATGGTCAGCAGTGAGTTTATAATTGGCTTACTGGCAACTGGAGTAACATTAGCAACCCCTGTAATCTTTGCAGCCATAGGGGAGCTTTTTGCTGAACTCTCGGGAGTTTTAAACTTAGGAACGGAGGGGATGATGCTCATGGGATCATTTTTCGCATTTTGGGCCTCGTATTGTACTAAAAATGTATGGATGGGAGTACTCGCCGCAGCGGCGGTTGGTGCCTTAATGGGAGCCATTTACGCAATAATATGCATTAGACTGAAATTCAACCAAACCATCAGTGGCGTGGCTTTATGGTTTGTGGGGTGGGGCCTGTCCAGCTTTTTCTACAGAACAATTTTCGGAGTCCGCGAGTTTCCGCCAATCATCGAAGGGTTTGGAGATATCCCAATCCCTCTCTTGAGCGACATCCCGTATATTGGCCCAATTCTCTTTAACCATAATCCCCTTGTTTACCTAGCAATTCTACTTGTCCTCATTACGTGGGTAATTTTAACAAAAACCAGATGGGGCTTGGAGATGAAAGCAGTCGGAGAAAATCCAAGAGCTGCTGATACTCTTGGCATTAACGTTTTTCTCATCCGGTATCGCTCGGTAATAATAGCAGGTATGCTAGCAGCGATCGGGGGCAGCTTCTTTAGTCTAGCTTGGTCAAAGACCTTTTTGGATAATGCAACTGCAGGTCGTGGATGGATAGGAGTTGCCATGGTATGTTTTGGAAGATGGAGGCCAATACTAACAGCTGCCGGAGCATTCATGTTTGGTTTCGCAGACTCGCTTCAGGCCGGAATTCAATCCCTTCAGCTAGGAATTCCTTATCAAATAGCTTTGATTATCCCATATCTACTAACAATTATAGTTCTAATTTTAACGTCTAGAAAAGCGGTGCCCCCCAGAGCCCTGGGTGTCCCCTATGAAAGAAGCTGATTCCCTAAGAGATAGCTGAGGTGCTTTTTTTTACTTAAACAAAAAAACATGTTGGCTTCAAATTTTTGCAAGAATAAACTCTTTGAAGCATCAAGCGCAAGTTATGGTAATTCTGCTCGAGAATAAGAGAACCTTTAACACCTTGACCAAACTTATGAAAAGATTTTTTATGTGGGCACACCGAGGATGTTTGACAAACTGGGGGACCATAAACGACTCCATTTAAAGAATCTTTGCAGGCATTGATCGGAAAAGCCAAGGCCAGTGGTGCCAGTTCTGTGAAGCTTATCCACACTAGAGATGTCTTTGTTGAAGATTACGTGAGGATAAAATGCCAGTATGGGTGCAGAATGTATGGAATCCGCCTTACCTGTCCCCCCTACACCCCTACCCCGGAGGAGACGAGGAAATGGCTGAGTGCTTACAGCAAGGCGCTGCTCATTGAGTTCAAAAACCTAAAGGACAGAGAGAATCTGACCAGAGTTCACGAGATAGGTGTATCGCTAGAAAGGGATGCTTTCTTGAGCGGCTTCTATCGTGCCTTGGTGCTTGTTTCAGGACCATGCCGCTACTGTAAATCTTGTGTGGCTGAAAAGGTGAAAAACAGGAGATTGTTGAGTAAAGCGGATTGCGTTCATCCCTTAAAGGCTAGACCCTCGATGGAAGCTGTGGGGATCGACGTCTATAAAACTGTCAGAAAGGCTGGATTCAGTATAAACGTGGTCAAAGAAGGGGAACTTTATAAGAGCTTTATATTGCTCTTGCTGGAGTGAAGCAGCCGAAAGCGCATCAAACGATCAATTATTTACCACAAGGGCCCAAATTGAGATGCGTCTATTGAACAAGCTTCGGTGCAAAGTTAATTCCAGATGATATTTCTCAGTCTGTTTTTAGGCCGAAAACTGCCGACCACAATCAAGGTCTTCGAGACGGCTACAACTAACAGTGAAAACGTTGGAAATGCCGCCGTAACGTCATTTGAAACTTAGATCTACTGAACGCTTGTGAGCAAGAGAAACGTTATAAAGACTTTTTTGATAACCGCGAGCAGCTCCAACATGCCAACGGTAAACGGAAAGGCAAACAAATGGCATGCTCAAGAGCATCAAGCCCTATAAATGGTGAAAAACCGGACTAAAGACACCTAGCTGAAGTCCGAGATTTGATAACAGGGAACGACTCAAGAATAAAGTTAAGTAGGACAAAAACAAGATTTTCCCTAGGGTGAGATTAGTGAAAAAAATAGTTGTTCCAGAAGGCATGCCTAAGCCCACAGGATATTCTCCGGCGGTGAGAGTTGGCAACCTGCTGTTCATCTCAGGGCAGATTGCGGAGAATGCTAAAGGAGAGATCGTCGGCAAGGGAGACTTCGAAAAACAGGTGAGGCAGGTCTTCGAAAATCTGCGAACTATCCTGGCCGCTGAAGGAGGAACCTTGGATGACCTGGTGCAGATAAGGATTTACCTGACGGACATTAAGAACCTCGCCAAGTTCAGGCAGATAAGGTCGGAGTATTTGAAGAAGGACTATCCGGCCAGCACGCTGGTGGCGGTCAAGAGCCTGATAATGAAAGAGCTGTTGATCGAGATCGACGGCATCGCCGCCCTGCGTTAAAAATAGAAAAGTGGCAGCTCCTCGCTGCCACCTTATTTTTACTTTTCCTCACTCAAAAAGGAAGGCCACAACCCTGCAGGGGGTTGATTCACCACCGATTGTCTTAAGCGGGAAACACCCGATGATCAGCCTTTGGTTGAGCACCTTGTCGATGTCACCGCCAATGTTTTCCACGTGGATGATTTCGTAGGGTTGCTTGAACAAAGTGTGGTGCATCATGTGATCCATCTCGGGCGGGAAAATCTCGCTCAACGGCTTGCCCAGCTTCTTCTCCGCTTCCTTGGCAACAATCGGGTTGAGCTTCTGAAGTCCAGTATTCATCGGGTGGTCTGCGGAACCACAGTCGACGCCAATCCACTTGAACTTCATCTCGGCTACCCAGTCCCTAAACTCCCGGTGAGGTCCGGGATGTTTGTAGAAGTAGGCGATTTCATCGGGCTCCTCGGCGTTGGCGTAGTACTTGTGGAAGCCGGTGTGGATGATCAAAATGTCGCCCTTTTTAACGTCGACTTTGCTCGTCACATGCTTCGGTGTGTAGATGCCGTAGGGACCAACCTCGCTGACGTCAACGACAACTCCCTCGCCAACTAGCTTGTCCATGGGCAGGCTGGCCAGATCCCTGCCCTTGGGATCAAAGTGCAGAGGACCATCAAGGTGGGTTCCGATGTGCGTGGTAAAGGTAATCTCCTGCTGGCTGTAGCCGTCGGTGGATATCATGTTCACGTATCTTATCGTCGGTGCCTTTCCGCCGGGCCATGGTGGTGTGTTCATCCCCCAAGGTTGGGTAAGGTCAATCACTTTCATTTTCTTCATAGAATCACTTTTTGAATACCACTTGTCAGAGAGACTTATATACATTTTTAAGCGGTGTTGGCCGAAATGATTGCCGAGGAGAGGATTACAGTATTTTAACCCCGTACCTCTTCTCGAACTCTGCCCGGGCCTTGACAAACAGCTCCATCGGTACCCGGATTATCCCTGCCCCAACCTGGCCGATACCGGGGTCTTTGTGCGCCATCCCGGTGTTGATGACCGGCAGTATCCCTGTTTTAAGCACCTTCCTGATGTCGATGCCCAAGGGGGTGCCGCGGTAGCCCAAGTTGGCTATCTTGAAATATTTATGTTCAGTTACCGTTATCTTGTACATCTCCAGCGTCGTTTTAACTCCCAGGTCTGGCTCACCGCCGATGAAGCTGACTATCGCCGGGGCCGCCGCCATGGCGAAGCCTCCGATCCCGGCAGGCTCGGAATAATAGGAATCCCCCAGCACGGGCGCCGCGTCCCCCTCTTTAAATCCCGCGAAGTATTTTCCCTTGGCGTAAACAGACGGGGCCGTGATCCACCGGTCACCTATCCCGCTCACCCTCATCCCGAAGTTGACTCCGTTGGTGCATAATCCTGTAACCACCGTGCTGTACTCGATGTTGTTGGCCGCGTCAAGAGATGACTTGCTCGATGGTATGGAAAGGTTCAAGAAGAAGTGAGGATTGCCCCTGATGAAGTCGACCACCTCGGCGACCTGATTGCGCTCCAGCTCGGAGCGGAGGAGCCGGGGCAAAATCTCGCTGAGGAAGAGTAGGGTTACCGTCTTGTTTCTGTTGTGACATTCATCCCCCCTGTGCAGCGAGGCCTCAATCAACTCCTTAAGGTCAATTTCACCCTCCCGCAACACCACCTTCAGGACGGGCATCAGGGTCTTCTCAATCCAGTGTAGCCTCGCGATTACCTGATCGTCGTTAGCACCGAAGCGCAGCGCCTTACCCAAACCCTCGTTAATGTTAGAATAGGCGAAGTTCCCGTAGGTCTTATTCTTGACCACGAAGGCGGGCATCGAAGGGGTTATTATTCCCGCCATCGGTGCCGCCGCATCATGGTTGGCTGTGGAATCGAATTTTATCCCCCCCCGCCTGATGAGCTCAACCGCTTCCCTTTCTGATTTTGCCCACCCCTCGTAAATCATCGCCCCGATTACTGCGCCCCTCATCGGTCCGATCATCTCATCCCAGCCACCGGGCAGCGGTGGACCGCTGTGGAGCACCATGCGCTCCTCCATTCCCGGAATCACGTTGATGGCTTGGTCTATGTCGACCAAAACAGGGTGGGATTCCATAATCTTTTCAACGCACAAATTGTTGGCCTCATCAATTTTTTTCTGCACAGCTTCCAAATCAACACCTTCGTCCTTTTATCCTACTACCCTAAGTCGTGACCTTTAAAAAACGTTTTTATCTACTGGGACCATCCCATTTTCCAATCGGGGAAACGGCGCCGACCAACAGTTAACCTCATTAAAAGGACAAATAAAATATCCAACAATCAGGTGTGTCCAAAAGCTGGAGAAAAAATGATGACCAAGCAAGAACTCGGCATCCTGATTCTGGCTGGTGGCAGCAGCAAACGGCTGGGTTGCAACAAGGCATTTTATGAGTTAAATGGAAAACCGATGATCAAACATGTTCTTGAAAGAATAGCCCAGCTTTCGGACGAAATCGTCATTTCTTGCAAGTTGAATGCGAAGGAACTCAAGAAGGTGTTTCCCGCGGCAAGGTTGGTCGTTGACAAAACCAGCGAAAGAGGGCCGTTGATCGGGCTGATGAGCGCCCTGCCGGAGATCTCTTCGGATTATGTCGCGGTAATCGCCTGTGATTGCCCTTGGCTCAGCCCTGAAGTCATCGAATTCATCTTCCTGCGCGCAAGGGGACACGATGGAGCCCTGCTCAGGTGGCCCAACGGCTTCATCGAGCCCCTGCAGGCAGTTTACCGGACTAGATCCCTCTTGAAAGCAGTAAAAAGGGCCAGGGGAAAAGGGATTAACAAGCTCGGAGATGTCGTGAACTCCATGGAAGACATCGTCTACATTTCACCGGAAGATCTTGAGAGAATCGACCCCGAGCTAAAATCATTTAGAAATATAAATTCTCCAGAGGACGTTTATAAATACAATCGTTGAAAAATCGTTTTCTTTCCCATTTCAAAATTGATGGGGCGGACCAGCAGGTGGCCCGCCGAATTCCGTTAACTGGTAATTTCAGATCCTCTCGCCAACGAGCTTGCCCGCCTTTATCCTGTCCCACTGCTGCTTTGTCATCGTCTGCAACATCGTGCCAAAGTGGCTCTTCTTGTCGGGGTGGGGGGTGAAGCCATATGCCTGGAACAGCTTACGACCGCCTATCAAGCTCTCGGCGCTAGCTTCCACAACATCGACGCCCAAGACGTCAAAGTACATCTCAAGCTTGCACGGCCAGAGATAGGCACCGATCTGCAACCCCCTTCTCAATGTCGTCGTGTGCAAACTGCAGCCTGTCTTTGGATCCCTCAACGCTCCGTTGGTGACTCCAACCACCTTGCCATCAACCCTGCCGACCAAGTTGAAGTGGCTCTCCGGAGGCAGACCCCACATGGGCCTGTTCTCACGCCAAAGATAGAACTCCGTTATCATCTCAGCGGTAACCAAGTCAAACCAATCCTTATGGATGTACAGGTTTGGTATCAGTGCATCGCAGACTTCCTCGATCTCGCTCTTTTCCATGCTCTTGACGATCATCTCTTCCCCGGAGGGCAGTATTATTCTGCGCGGCGGGTAGGGTTTCATCACTTTGCTCCAATCGTATTCCATTCTCTTACCTCCTTTTTTTAACGACCATCACTACAGAGGTTCAAACTTGAAACCATAAATATCTTTATCATTCAATTTTCGGAGCTTCCCCAAGACGGGCTTCAGCAGCATTCCTATCTTCGGATCATCGGTGGTCAACTGCCCCAGCACCCTGACCCCGCCGAAATCGGCTATGCCGAGCATCAACGGTGGCATCTCTATTCCCACCGGCAGCGCATACAGCTTGGTATAGGTGATCAGCTTGCCCACTTTGGGTAGCTCGACCTCCTCAAACTCGGTCCCTTTGCAGGTAAGGCAGCGGTCATGCTTGGGGTTCATCACCCGGCCACAGGCCTTGCACTTAAACCCAACAAATTTTTGCTCCACCATTACCACCCCCGCTCAAAGATGTGGATCACTGTGTTGTTTCCGAAGCCACCGAAATTGCAGGAAAGGGCGCGCTTTGGATCTTTCACCTGTCGCTCACCAGCCTCTCCGCGAAGCTGCCATACCAGCTCCACCGCCTGAGCAACACCCGTGGCCCCGACAGGGTGACCCCGTGCCTTTAGCCCCCCGGAAGGATTGATGGGCAGCTCACCGTCAAGCGCCGTTATTCCCTTTTCCACCGCCAGATGCCCTTTGCCCTTCTCGAAAAAGCCGATGTCTTCGCTTTCGGCAATCTCCAAAATTTCAAAGGCATCGTGAAGCTCGGCCACATCGATATCATCAGCCGTGACACCGGCCATCCGGAAAGCCCGCTCGGCGGCAATTTTAACCGACTTTAGCACGATTGGATCCTCTCTCTCCTGAAGCGCCTGGACATCTGTAGCTTGGCCAAATCCAGCGATCCTCACCGGCTTGTCCGTGAACTTCTTGGCCTTCTCCAGCGGACACAGAACTAAGGAAGCCGCCCCGTCGCTGATGGGACAGACATAATAAAGACGCAGCGGGTCGGCGATAATGCCCGAGCTCATCGCCCCCTCCATCGTGCAGGCCCGTTGGATATGGGCGTAGGGGTTCTTCAATGCGTTGGCGTGGTTTTTCACCGCGACCATGGCGAGGTGCCTCTCCGTCAATCCATAGCGCTCCATGTAAAGTCGGGTAAGCATTGCCCCCATCGCCGGAAGGGTCACACCATGGATGTATTCCGCCGTTGGATGCGTCATGGTTGCCACCAAATCTGTTATGATATCCGTGTCAGCCGTGGTCATTTTCTCCCCGCCGGTTACTAGAACCAGGTCATAGCAACCGGAAGCCACCGCCATGAAAGCGTTCTTAATAGCAGACCCTCCCGAGGCCGGCCCGTTCTCAATTCTGTCAGCGGCGGCTGGCACCAGCGCTATCCTGTCGGCCAGAGAACTGGCGACAGCGGTCTGATGCGAAGTTTCCCCCGCCATCATGTTAGAAACATAGACGGCGTCAAAATCCTCTTTTTCCGCATTGGCATGTTTTATTGCGCGCAGCGACGCCTCGGCCAGAAGGTCCATTAAATCCCCAGGCGCTCGGCCAAACTTTGTCATTCCCGCCCCAATTATGGCCACATCTCTCATTTTTTCAACTCCATTATGTTTTGCAATCGAATCTTTTTAAAGGCATTGCCTGCTCTTCCAAAGCAAAAAATTATGATTAAAATAATCCCTCAGATCTCGGGCCAGTGCCACTCGATCTCATATCCGGCCCTTTCCCTGACTTCCTCAGCCCTCCTTCTCGCCTCCTCAATGACCCTGTCTTCGTCCAGCGTCTTCACCACCCTGTTCTCCATCAAAATCTTCCCGTTGACAATAACCGTATCAACATCGCTCCCCAACACTCGAGAGGGGAGATCATGAACGGGATTCAGCATTGGAGTGAGTGAGGGCTTATTAAGATTCACCAGAATCATGTCCGCCCTTTTGCCCTTTTCAATTGACCCCGATTCCCTGTGCCACATGAGTGCCCTAGCGCCGTTAATGGTGGCCATCTCGATCAACTTCTCCGGATAGAGTATGGTCAAATCGCGCCTAGGGATTCTGTTCTGCAGCGTCTTCTCCAGTTTCATGGCTAAGAAGACGTCGTTGGTTTCATGCCCACCATCGCAGCCCAGGGCGACGTTGATACCCATCTGCAGCATGTCTTGAACCCTAGTATCAAACCCGGTCCCGGGACAGTGAACAACATTGGTCCCCGTTTCCATCAGTATCTTGAAGTCAATCCCGGTGAGATACAAGCAGTGGTTGAAGCTAACGTTCGGGCCCACCCAGCCCACGGATTTCATGAATTCCATCGGGGACATGCCGTAGGTGTTCCAGATAAAACCGGTATCCAGCTCTCCCAGCTCCGCAAGATGAAAGGTGATGCCGACCTTGTACTGTTTCACCAGCCGGGCAATTTCCTTATACGTTTCCACAGAGAGGGCACCCACGCTTCTGGGGCCGAACCACACTTGAATCCTTCCGTCTGCCTTGCCGTGCCACTTTTTTATTGCCCTGATGGTGTCCCTGATGCATTCGTCCTTGTCCTCGATCAGTCCCGGATCAATCACGTTCTTGCAGGAACCATAATCAGGATACTCCATGACTGACTTGCCCAGCACGCCCCTTATTCCAGAATCCCGCACCACCTCGGCAAGGCCATCGATCTTGTACCTCAGGTTTATTCCCCAGTCGCAAAACCCAACGACCCCTGATTTGATGTACTCCAGGCAGTTCAGCGCCATCGAGGCCTTGGCATCCTCCGGTGTGTAAACACCCTGTAAACGTAGCGTCGGTCCCAGAAGGAATGCCCCGCGCTGTCTCCTCGGCAGCACGAAGGCCATGCCCCGGATCATGTTCTGGTAGGAATGAGCATGACAATCAAAAAGCCCAGGCATAACTATTTTGTTTTTGGCGTCAATTGTCTCTGCTCTGGGATACTTGCGCTTTAGTTCCGAAGACTTACCCACCTCGACAATCTCCATGCCCTCGACGGCCACCGCCCCATCTCGGATAACCCGGCGCTTAGGATCTACCGTCACCACGTATTTAGCATCCTTAATGAGCAAATTCGCCATTGTCTTTAACTGCGCGGCTGCTGTTAAAAAGATTTATGCCGCCACGGCTTTCAAAACAGTTCATTGTGCGGCCAGCTATTATTCCGCCTCTCGGCTCTGCACCTCGATTCGCACGCCGAGCTTACGCTCCAGCCTGTCCACAGTACGGCCACCACGGCCAATGATCTTGGAGATATCGTCTTCATCGGCTATCACCACCGCGCTGTCATCGGAGACCATCTTTACCTCCACATCTCCCCCCACCAAACGCCTGATTTCAGATCTGATCCTCTCAGCCTTTTTCTGCGCATCCCGTAGCGCCTCTCTCTTCACGGGCATCACCACGACCTCCTCGCCGAAGGAATAGATCTGATAAACCGGCTCCCCCGTTTCAAAATCGGTGACCTCAACCATTGGCCTAGCCAGGTCAGCCTCCACCATGCCGTGGGGAACTCCAACCTTCGTGCTCAGAGAGTAGACCTCCTTGATCTGGCCTTCCTTGATGAAGATCACTGTGTCAACGATCATGGGAATCATTCCCAGCTCCACCCGTCCGATCAACCTCTGCACGGCGTCTATGGCCCTAGTAGAGTGCACCACGCCCACCATGCCCACCCCGGCCAGCCGCATGTCGGCGAAGATCTGAAAATCGGAGGTCTTGCGCAGCTCGTCGTAAATGGTGTAATCTGGCCTGACCAGCAGCAAGATGTCCGCTGTTTTCGCCATGTCACCCTCCAGCGCCGTGTACTGGGTGATCTCGTCGCTCACCTGCAGGTCGCGCGGCGATTCCATAGTTTTGACTATCTTTCCCTGCGCGCGATAGAACTCGGCCAAGGCTTGAGCGAAGGTGGTTTTTCCGGCCCCGGGCGGCCCAGCGATCAAGACGCCCTCGGCCCTCTTTCGCAACCTCTCCTTGAGCTTCTCAGAAAGGCGATAATCGTCCAAACTGACCTTGACGATGGGACGGACGGCGGTGATTTCAAGTCCATCACTGAAGGGGGGACGGGCGATGGCAATGCGATATTCGTGAAACTGCACCACCGTGGCTCCCGAGCGTTCGATCTCGACCAGACCCTCGGGATCCTGTCTGGCCCTTTCGATGATCTCATGGGCCATTTCCCGAAGCTGTGCTTCAGTGAGTGGATTCTCATCAAGCACTTCCAGCCTCATGTTGTCAGGACGGCCGACCTTGGCCATGGGGCGCACCTTTTCCTTGAGGTGAACGGACATCACCCCGGGCCTGAAATATTCCAGCAGCTTCGGTTTAGTCTCGGCAGTTACCGGCTGGAGAAACCAGACCTCCAACCCTTCCACCCGCCCCACCTCGGCCATGACTTCATCACTGGTGATCAGCACGGCGCCCTGAGCGCGGGTCACTTCCCGAACAGCTGCGCTCACGGTTGTGGCAACCTCCCCGCTTGAAACTCTTTCACCCACAAGCTCCAATTTGATCCTGCCCTCGTCGGAAAACTGCTTGAGCCTTCTCAGCTCCGCCAGCCCGCTGAATCCCGAATCCTTGCCCAGCCTGGCCTCTTGCTCAAGCTGGGCGACCACCGCGTTAGGTACCACTATCCGACATCCCTGAAGCTCGCCGCTTTTCACCAAGCGGGTGAGGTGACCGTCGATCAGGGTGCTGGCGTCGGGCACATAGCTCTTCATAAAATCAAGCTAACTTGGCCCTCAAGGGTTAAAACAGCTACTTTTTCGCTCATGATTTTTTATCAACCTTGGCAAAACTTGGCCAGCAAAGCCATTGAAACCTTGTCAGCAATCTCGCTTTTTAAAGCGTTGCCATCGGCTGGCTTTGGATTGTCATTTACCACCGCTAAAAAACGACGAAAATCGAGCGGAGATTGTGAAGTACCCATAATCGCTGCCGGGCGTGAAATCACTTAATTTTTATCTCAAATCAACAGGCCAACCAAACTTTCGTGATGACATCGTAGGAAAACCACCTACGCCCGGTGTGAGAAAAAATTTGAAAAGTTACTGGACTAAATTTTTGCTTCCTTTTCTGCCCTTTTAACTATTTCACTGATCTTTAACTGGACGTCCTTGGGTAACGGGGTGGGCTCGTGCTCCTTCAAAATCTTTTTTGCCATTTCCCTTGCCCGCGTTACCATGTCCTTTTTGCCTTCCTTCTCCCATGTCCAAACCGAACTTCTATCGGTTATTATGGCGTCTTGAATCTCGTTCTTGTAGTGCCTAAGGGTGTGCTCAGTGGCGATAAAGTTTCCACCCGGTCCTGTTTTGCAGATTAAATCCACAGCCAGAGTTTCTTCGTTCACCTCAACACCTTTTGCAATCCTCGTAACCATGCGCATAATTTCCCAATCAATTAAGGCCTCTTCATAAGAAATCCCCCTTGACGCCAGCGACGACCCTATCCCCATTACCATGTGGTTACCGGTCAAGACGGTATAGAGAGCGGACAACGCCATTTCGTAGCCCGCTTGTGCGTCAGGCAACTTGGAATCAGTGGCCACGCCTGCCCACACCGGCAGTCCATGAAAACGGCCCAGCTGTCCATTTGCGGCTATCGCGAAAACACGTTCCGGGCAACCGCAGAGGGCTTCAGCTTTTTTCATGTCCATGATGTGCGAAAGTCCAATGGAATAGGCCACCGGTGCTCCTTTTTTGATTAGTTGGATGAGGGTGATGCCGCTGAGAACATCGGCATTAGCCACTGCGAGGGATCCAGCCATTGTTATTGGTCCCGTGGCCCCAACGATGGACTCCGTGGCCACGAGACAGGGGATACCTCGCGGAACCAGCTCGAACCAGACATCTAAAGCTATGGCGCAATGTTGCAGGGGGCTCACAGCACAGCCAGCACCCCAGAATAACGGATTCTTTATCAGCTCTTCACCTCCTCCCTGAACAACGCTCGCCATTTCAAAGACGTTTTTTGCCCCAGTGCCGGAATAGAGATTTTGTTCTAGAAATTTTGAGCTGTTGTTGACCATTGCCTCAAACTCGTGTTCCGCGGACACGGCTGGATTTACATCCCTAGCCATCGGTGGGGTTATGAACCAGACGTCTTCCAATGCGTCGGCAAACCTTGCCCACTCCGCAACGTCCTTTTTGGTTGTTTCTCGGAGAACCCCTGTTTCAAGATCAACTATCAGTGGCCCGCCCATCATCCCCCAATAGGTCCGATCGTTGCCGACAACGAAGTCATATTTTCTCTCTCTTCCCGCGAGCCTAAATTTTCCTGGTGCATGCTTTAGAGCATCTTTGACCAGATAATCTGGCAGCTTGGCAATCTTCGTCTTATAATCCACCTCAGCTCCGGCTTTTTCCAGTATTTTTAAGGCTTCCTCTCTCTCGTACCAAACCCCGGCTCGCTCCATTATCTCCAGCGAGGCTTGGTTTATATCATAGAGCTCATCCTGGGTGAACGGTTCGATTATTTTTCTCGTCATTTTTCCATTTTCCCCACAAGTTTCTTACATTCTTCTATCCCGATTAGCGCATCGCCGGCAAAAGCATCAGCTCCAATACTCCTGGCAAAATCCGCCGTTATCGGTGCCCCGCCAACTATTGTCTTTGCCCTCAAGCCAGCTTTCTTTAAAGCACTTATGGTTGTGCCCAAAAATTGCATAGTAACAGTCAAAAGGGCGGACATGGCAACGATGTCTGCGTCCACTTCCTTAGCTTTTTCAACGAATCTCTGGATAGGCACGTCTCTCCCCAGATCATGAACTTCAAATCCAGCGCTCTGAAGGAGGGCCTTTACCAGGTTTTTTCCTATGTCGTGCATATCACCCATTACGGTGCCGATGACGATCCTGCCCAGGCTCTCGGTTTTCTCCTTTTTATTCAGAAGTTCTGGCTCCAGAACCCGGTAAGCTTCTTGAAAGGCCTCAGCGCAGAGCATTATTTCCGGAAGAAAGTAATCTCCCCTTTCGAATTTATTCCCCGCTTCCCGCAAAGCTGGTATGGCGCCCCCGTTGAGAGCCTCGAGGGGATCAATTCCATTATTCAGCACCTCTTTTGCTGCATCTTTGGCTCCCCTCACATCGAAGTGCAAAATTGATTGGTAAAGCTTCTGAATGGGCTCTTTAATTTCTGTCATCTGTTTATACCTTCCAAACGTTATGTATAAACACTTTGTCTCCTGAACAATCCCACGGAATCTCCTCTTATTTATTGCTCCGGTTCTTATTCCCTAAAGTTGTGGAAACACGTCAATTTGTAGGGTTGATTCAAAAGCTGGGAATAGCGCATTTAACAAAAATGGATCTCTTGAGATAACGAGCGCTCGATTTATTTCTCGTCCTTGAAGATTGGCAGGTGGCTGAGCAGGGCGCGCGCCATCTTGCCCACCCCAGCCCAACTTCGAAAAAGTATGTGCCCTGTTTTTGTTAAATGGTGCGGCCGGCGGGATTTGAACCCGCGCTACAGGCTTGGAAGGCCTGAGTCCTCTTGGCAGCTTGCAAAGCTTAGACCAGGCTGGACCACGGCCGCATCAAAAAGAAATCTAACTGCGGCTTAATTAAGTTTCTACTTGCTGAGCAAGCTGAGGATCACTGCTATCGCTGAGGATAACAGGAAGAGCAGGATCACGATCAGGGAAAGGATCCTCTTGGTGCTGTCCTTCATGAATGCCGCCTCATTAGATAGGACTGTTTCGTTTATATAAACCACTACCTCTCCGCCGTCATTGCGTGCGGACTGGGAAAGATTATTTAACATAAAAATTTGAAAATAAAGGCGGTGGGTTTATGGACTGGGGAATGAAAAACAGGCTCTCTCGACTCATCCAGCGCGATGGCCGGGCCATGTTTTTGCCGATAGACCATGGTTATTTCCAGGGACCGACGACCAGGCTTGAGGAGCCGGGAAAAACCATAGCACCTCTAATCGACTATGTTGACGGAATTATGCTCACAAGGGGGGTATTGAGAAACTGCGTTGATCCGGCGATAAACAAGCCGATAATTCTCAGGGTCTCTGGAGGCACGAGCATGGCGCGCAGGGACGAGCTCGACCAAGAAGGGATTATAACCTCAGTCAGGGAGGCCGTACGTCTCAACGCCAGCGCGGTTTCCATGTCGGTGTTCGTTGGAGCACCCGGGGAACACCAGACCCTCCTTAACCTAGCTCGGCTGGTGGACGAGTGTGAGGAGTATGGAATACCGGTGATGGCGGTCACAGCGGTTGGAGCCGAGCTGGAGAAAAGGGATGCTAGGTACCTCGCGCTGGCGTCCAGGATTGCCGCGGAGATCGGGGCCAGAGTTGTGAAGACTTACTACTGCGAGGAAGGATTTGAAAAAGTGGTGAAGGGATGCCCTGTTCCGATCGTGATAGCTGGAGGGCCAAAGGTGGATTCTGAACTGGAGGTTTTCCGCTGGGTTTACGATGCGCTGCAGAAGGGGGCCATAGGCGTCAACCTGGGCAGAAACATCTGGCAACACGACCATCCAGTCGCGATGGCCAAGGCGATAAGGGCAATTATCCATGAAAAAGCGACCCCACAAGAGGCCCAAGAAATTTTCGACGCAACTAAAGGTGGAGTTTAAACAGAACGTTCACTAAAAAGAAGGCTTAAGTGCCAGCCTTTTTATCGGTCAGAACCTCCAAACACTAGTGTTGCAATTATCCTTTAAGTCGCCTTTTTTGATATTTCCCTTGCCTCTGAACCAACGTCGTTACATTTACCGCTTTATGCTAAGCTGCGCCTGTCGACGATTCTTCTTAGGCTCGATCTTTACCGTCAGCCTCTTCAAAGACGGCACCCTTTTCTTGGCCAATCGTTCTATCTCTTCCACGATCTCGTGCGCTTGATGAACCGAGATCGCGCCGTCTACCGCTATACGCATTTCACCCAGCACATACGGCCCGGACTTTCGGAGCAGCACCTCGCGGACCTCTTTAACTCCCTCCACAGACTCGGCGATTTCCCTTAAGTTTCCTCTAACCCCAGAACAGGTGCAAACGTCGAGCAACGTCAGCGATGACTCCTTTATCGCGGTGTAGGCCATGGCTATCGTCAAGCCAGCCATAATCATGCCCGCGATGGCATCGGCATGATAGATTCCCAAGTAGGAAAAACCAAGGCTAACGAAAACAATTGAGGCCGCCATCCCCGAGGTCACCGAGGCGAGGGAGTCCGTTTTCAGGGAAAGTAAGTTGGTCCTCTCGGCTGCCCTTCTCTTGTAAATTGCCAGCAGGAAGAAACAAACGGAGGAAAAAAGGGAGATGGCCAAGGTGGCCCAGGGATATCCTAGCTCCTTTGGCGACAGAAATGACTGCAGGGAGACGTAAAATATCCAAATGCCGATCAAGATCAGTATTATTGCCCCCAGCATGGAGACCAGAGTCTCCACCTTGTAATAACCATACTGAAATCTCCTGTCGGGCGGCTTTCTCAAGATTTTCAGGCCGATCAGAACAATCACTGAGCCCAATGCATCGCCGAGGGTGTCGACGCCGCTGCCCTTTAGGGCCACGCTGCCCGAGAGAAACCCAATAACGATCATGAGCGTCCCCAGCGTAACCAAAGTGAAGATGGATATCTTGGTAACCGCTCGCCCTCTGAGATGACATCCTCGTCGCTCATTTTTACCCCTTGCAACTGAGGTCCTGCTGAAAATAAATTGTTCCCCGGGCTCTTTATCAAGGGCAGCAAAAGATAAATTATCACAGGAGCTCGACTCTCTAAGACAAGGGTGGGTAGATGACCGTCTGTGAAAAGTGCGGGAAAGAAGTGGCGCTGCCGTTCAAATGCAGCTACTGTGGCGGAAATTTCTGTTCCGACCACAGGTTACCGGAGAACCACGACTGCAAGGGCGTCACGACGGCTACCAAGAAAAATGATGCCCCGCCCAAAACGGAGGCGCAGACGCAGGAAACACCTTCCTTCAACTTCTGCTACGACTTTTCCACGCTGCAACCGCCAAGAAAACGGCGCCCCAGATTCTCGTTTCCAGCCGCCAGCATGGTGCTGCTGATACTGATCGTCTTGGTTTTCATCGTCCAGCTCGCGGCGCAGGTCATCCTCGGCCCGGCTTACTACCTCCCCGGAGACCACGGTTCCTTCCTCTACTACTTGGCCGCTGCTAGGGCCACGGTAATGGAAAGGCCGTGGACCATCGTCACCTGCATCCTCGCGCACGGCGGCCTGCTGCACCTCCTGTTCAACTGCATCGTGCTGCTCTCCTTCGGCCCGATTCTCGAGGCCAAGATAGGCAGCAAAAGTTTCCTTTATCTGTTCTTTGGGGCGGGAATCTTGGCCAGCCTGGGGCAGCTGCTCTTCACCGCACCCGAGGCGGTATTGCTGGGAGCCAGCGGGGCCATCCTGGGGGTGCTCGGGACCCTCACCGTGCTGGCTCCCCGCTTGCCCGTGCTGCTCTTTTTCATCATCCCGCTCAAGCTATGGATGGCCACGCTGGGCTTCGGCATCATCTCCGTTCTCCTGGTCATCTTTGAGGTCGGGGGTTCCATCGCCAACGTCGCCCATTTGGTGGGCCTCGTCCTGGGTCTTCTTTACGGTTACTGGTTGAAGAGAAAGGAGAGGAGGATTCAAGAGCTGCTGATGAGGAGATTTCTGGGACCAATTCTGGAAATTTGAGGTGGCAAAATATTTCTTATCATCCACCAAGTTTATCAGGGGACAGCATGCGCGTGGGGGTGTACTACAACAACAACGACGTGAGAGTCGAAGAAATGCCCAGGCCCCAGATTGGACCTGGAGAGATCCTGGTAAAGGTGATGGCCTCGGGGATTTGCGGCAGCGATGTCCTCGAGTGGTATCGCATCAAAACGGCCCCTCGGGTGCTGGGACACGAGGCCGCAGGGGTGATCGTGGAGGTCGGCGAGGGGGTGAAAAACTACCAGATCGGGGAGAAGGTTTTTGTTTCCCATCACGTTCCCTGCGGAACCTGCCACTACTGCAGCCGCGGCCACGAAACTGCCTGTGAAACACTGCACACCACCAATTACTATCCCGGTGGATTTGCCGAGTACATCCGCGTCCCCAGGTTGAACGTGGAGAGGGGCGTTTATCGCCTGCCGGAGGGAATGTCGTTTGAGGAAGGTACCTTCGTGGAGCCGGTGGCCTGCGTGGTGCGGGCCCAGCGGCTGGCAGGAATCGGGAGGGGAGATACTGTCCTGATCCTGGGCAGCGGGCTCTCCGGGCTGCTCCATCTGCAGCTCGCCCGGCTGAAGGGTGCCGAGAAGATCTTCACCACCGACATCAGCGAGTACCGCTTGCAGGCCGCGAAAAAATTCGGCGCCGATGAAGCGATCAACGCGAGAGACAACGTGGAGGAAAGGCTGCGCCAGCTAAATGGTGGGAGGCGGGCCGACAAGGTAATCGTTTGCACCGGGGCGGAGTCGGCGAGCCGGCAGGCGTTAAGGTGTGTGGACCGGGGGGGAACCATTCTCTTCTTCGCGGTGCCCGATCCCGGCGCAAATATCCCGGTACCTTTCGCCGATTTCTGGCGCGACGAGATAACCATCATGACATCCTACGGCGGCGCCCCGCGAGATCTCGAAGAGGCATTGAAGATCCTGGCGGAGAGACGCCTGAATGTCCAGGGGATGATCACGCATCGCTTGTCTTTAAATGAAATCGGGCTGGGCTTTAGGCTCGTTGCAAGGGCGGAGGATTCACTGAAGGTGATCATCGAACCGCAGAGATAAGGCCAGCCACAAAATCGCAGGCATGATTAAAATCGGCGTAGGGGTTTGACCCGGGTTTGTATTCCAAGCAGAGCAACCCCCTGAATTTTTTTACCACTGTTTTCATCAAACCCGAAAAATCGATGCCGCCGAGGCCCGGTGGCTTGGAATCGGTATCCCGAAGCTGCAGTTCAGAGATCTCATCGAGGTAGGTGGTAACCACGCCAACGACATCGTCGCCGTTGTCGTGGATGTGCATGGTATCGACCATCAGGCGGACGTTTTCCAGCCCTAGTTCGGAAACTAGCCGGAATACATCGGAGACACCGGGCAGAAAAGAGGTTCGGTTCTTTCCCAGTGGCTCAATGGAAACGGTGATGTTCAACTCCTCAGCCCACCTGCCGAATTCCCTGAACAATTCCAAGGCCAAGGGATAAGGTTCCTTGGCACTCGGATCCCCGTAGGTGAGCGTGGTCACCACATTTTTGGCCCCAGTCGCCGCGGCCCAGCCCATGGTCTCTTTCACGTGATTCACGGCGGCCTCTCTTTCCCCTCTGTCATCGCTCAGCAGCTTTAGCGAGTGCAGCCTGTTCGCCTGAACCGACAGCACCGGTGTTTTAAAGTTTGCGATCGCGGTCAGAACGTGTTCCAGATTTCTATTGCCATCGTTGACCAGTTCCAGCCACATCCCTCTGGACTCCAGAAGGCCCAGCCTTTCCTCGATGGTCCTCCCCGGCACCGCAAACTCAACACAGCCCAATCCCAACTTCTTCGACAAGCGACCAACCCATTACCCATCACCGCACGGCCGATTAAGATTGATGGGAGATACCACCATGAAATATATAATGGTGTTATAATAGAAGTTGGGGAGCTGGATGCTGGCGAAGGATGTCCTCGACTTGATCGGCAACACTCCGCTGGTACAGATAAAACATCTCAACCCCAATCCCAGCGTCGAGCTGTATCTCAAGCTGGAAAAGTTCAATCCCGGTGGCTCGGTCAAGGACCGCATTGCCAAATACATGATCGAGCAGGCGGAGAAAAGCGGACAGCTCACCAAGGACAAGACCGTCATAGAACCGACCAGTGGCAACACCGGCATCGGGCTGGCGCTGGTCTGCCGGGCAAAGGGATACAACTTGGTGCTGGTGATGCCTGAGACCATGACGCTGGAAAGGCGGCAAATGCTGGTCTCCCTTGGCGCAAAAATTGTGCTGAGCGACGAGGCGAAAGGGATGGACGGGGCCGAGGATCTGGCGCGGGAAATTATCTCCAGAAACCCGGGAAAATACTACATGCCCAACCAGTTTGCAAATCCGGCCAACGTTCTAGCCCACTATGAGACCACCGCGGAGGAAATATGGCGGGACACCCGGGGGAGGATCACCCATTTTGTCGCCGGCATCGGCACCAGCGGCACCCTGATGGGAGTTTCCAAACGATTGAAGGAATACAACCCGGATGTGAAAATAATCGCGGTACAGCCCGAGCCCAACACCACCATACCCGGCTTGAAAAACCTACAGACGCAATACGTCCCGGCGATCTGGAAACGGGAATTTGTGGATGAGATCTACACCGTGAGCCCCCAGCAGGCGGAGGAAATGGCCAGGCTCCTCGTCCTGCAGGAAGGTCTTTTCGTCGGCCCCAGCTCGGGTGCCATCTTCTATGTCGCCAGAAAGAAGGCAAGGGAAATGGAAAAGGGGGTCATGGTGGCTATGGCTCCCGACGGCGGGGAAAAATATTTCTCGACTAGACTCTGTGATCCCGTCCTCTGCGTCGAATGTGTCAGGAAATACGGCATCAGGTGCTCCTATGCCGACGGGGCCCCCATAGTCAAAGCCCTTCAGGGCCCGGGCATCATCTCCCCGTGAGGCCGCCCAACAAGCTGTAACGTTGAGCCGTGGGTGTATGTAGCCACACTACATATTTATATAGTAGTACTACATAGAAGGTTGAGATTTGAATGATCAATGGAAACCAAAAGTGGCGGGCAAACTTGGGAAGGGAAATGAGACGCGGGTTCCTCAGCGTCCTGCTCCTCTGGATCCTCAAGAAGAGGGGCGAGCCCATGTACGGTTACGAGATAATTCAGACCATTGCCAAGACCACCCAAGGGCAATGGGTTCCCAAGGCGGGGACAATTTATCCCATACTAAGGAGGCTCGAAAGCAAGGGGTTTGTGAAAAGCGAGTGGAGCTCCAAGTCAGCCGGGCCCAGCCGCCGCTACTACAGGATTACACCCGAAGGCAGGGAGGCCGAACGAAGGATACTTCTGGAGTGGAAAAGGCACATGAGCGGCTTCAGGGATTTTCTGCACGACCTGCTGGAGGTTGACTAGATGAACAACGGCTACGCAATCGAAACCGATAGGATAACGCGTAAGTTCGGAGAACTCGTGGCCGTGGACAACATCAGCATTAAAATAAAGTATGGGGAAATTTTCGGTCTGCTTGGCCCCAACGGCGCGGGCAAGACAACTTTGACGCACATGCTCTGCACCATCCTGTGTCCCACCTCAGGAACGGCAAGGGTGGCCGGCCACGACATCTGCAGCGAGCCGGATGAGGTGCGTTCATCAATCGGGATCGTTTTTCAGGAACCATCGCTGGACAACAACCTCACCGGCAGGGAGAACCTCGATTTTCACGGAAGGATGTACGGCATGACCAGCGAGCAGAGGAAGGCTAGGATAGAGGAGGTTCTCAGCATCGTCGGCCTTAGCAATCGCGCCGATTCACTGGTCAAGACCTACTCGGGCGGCATGAAACGCAGGCTGGAAATAGCCCGTGGGCTGATGCATCGTCCCAAAATTCTGTTTTTGGATGAACCAACGCTGGGCCTCGACGCTCAGACCAGAAGGGTGGTCTGGGAGCAGATCGAAAAGCTAAACAAAACGGAGAAGATTACCGTGGTCCTGACCACCCACTATATCGAGGAGGCCGACTATCTCTGCGACCGCGTGGGGATCATCGACATGGGCAGAATAGTGGCGCTCGATACCCCCCAGGCACTCAAGGACAAGCTTGAGGGCGATGTGGTCTATCTCAAGGTCGACGACGTGAAAAAATTCCTGCGCATTTTCCAGAAGAGCCCACTGGTGAAAGGGGTTAAAGTCACCGGCGACAGTTTGCAGCTTCAGGTGGGCAACGGTAGCAAAACCATTCCTAGAATAATCGAGACCGTGAGGAGAAACGGCGGACAGGTCCAGGAGGTTAGCTTGAAGAGACCATCACTCGAGGATGTCTTCATAAACTACACCGGCAAGGCGATCAGGGACGAGGGGCCTGACGTCGCCAGCCGGTTCGGGATGCACGGCCACTGGAGGAGATGAGATGAGCGCCACCCAGGTCATCTACACCCTCTGGCTGAGGGAGATGAAGTGGTTCCTCCGGGGCAAGACGAGGATCATTCAGTCCGTGGTGCAGCCTTTCCTCTGGCTGGCCATCATCGGCATCGGAATGAGCTCCGCGTTCAAACTCCCCGGGGGGCAAAGCTACCTGCAGTTCATGGCGCCCGGCATCATCGGAATGACGCTGATATTTTCCTCAATAATGTCCGGCGTCTCCGTCCTCTGGGACAAGCAGTTCGGCTTTCTCAAGGAAATACTGGTAGCTCCCGTAGCCAGAACCCACATCATGCTGGGGAAGGCCCTCGGCGGCGTGACCACCTCGCTGCTGCAGGGGTTATTGCTCCTGATAGCCGCGGCGCTGGTGGGCGTTTGGCCGCCAACGATCTTGGCCCTGGCGCAGGTGATGGTGTTCATGATCTTCATCTCACTCGCCTTTGTTTCACTCGGCCTCGCCTTCGCTTCCAAGATGACCGACCCGGTGGCCTTCCCCCTGGTGGCCAACTTTCTCGTCATGCCGCTTTTCTTCCTCTCCGGGGCACTGTTCCCTCTCGCCACGGCTCCGGACTGGATGAAAGCGATTGCCTACGTGAACCCGCTGAGGTATGGTGTGGATGGGCTGAGGGGAGCCATAATCGGATTATCCGATCTGCCGCTCTGGGTAGACTTTGGTGTGCTCCTAGTCTTCTCAACCGCGATGATCCTCATCGGCGGTTATTTATTCCGGAAAACATCGATATAGGGAGCAACCATGGAAGTAATTATCCAGCCGCTGCTTCTCCAGCGCTTTCCAGGGCTGCGGGTCCTCCTCCGCAGGATCAACGGTCTGCAGGTCGAAAGGGAAAACAGCCAGCTGCAGCGGTTCAGGGACAACGTCGTCGAGGAGATTAAAAGAAAATACCAGCTGGCAACGGTAAAGGACGAGCCGATCTTCAGAGCCTACCGAGATTTCTTCTGGCGCGCCGGGATAGATCCCACCAAGACAAGACCGGCCGCAGAGGCTCTCATCAGGAGAATTCTCTCCGGAAAACCTTTGCCGGCCATCAACACCCTGGTGGACGCATACAACCTGGCGTCGATCCAAACGGGGGTTGCCCTGGGGGCCTTTGACGCCCGGAAACTGAAGGGGGATCTCACCCTCAGACTTGCGAAAAGTGGGGAGAAATTTTTGGGGATAGGCATGAGTGAGCCCATCCTTCTCAAAGGCGTCGAGCTGGTGGTCTCTGACGAGGAAAAGCCGATCGCGATCTATCCCTACCGTGACGCAGAGGACACCAAGGTCACCCTGGAAACCACGGATCTCTGTCTGCTGGTCTGCGGCGCTCCCGGAATTGGTGCGGAGCATCTGGAGTGGGCCGCTGGCGTCGCAGTTGATTACATCACCAGATTTTGCGGCGGCAGGGGGGTGGGATGAATGATCCCCGGCATCAGAGCGGTTCTGTTTGACTTGGATGAAACCCTCATCGACGATTTTCCCGGCCTGGAGAGGGCCCACCGCGCCGTGGCCCGGAGGCTTCGTGATTACTTGCGCGGGCGCGGGATGGAGGTAAACGAGGACGAGCTCTTCAACCGCATCACGCAACTGGACGACAAGATGAACCTGCAGCGAAGGTATATCCGCAACGACTGGTGGCCGCTGCTTCTGGAGAAGATGAATGTAAAAGTAGAGCTGCCTCCGGAATTGCTGGACGAGTTGACTTGGATCTACTGGAAGACCTTCGCCGACAACAGCAGACCCTATCCGGACACGAAACCGACGCTGGAATATCTGAAGGGCAAGGGGTACCAGCTGGGGATCGTCACCGACACCGATGGCACCAGGGGAATCAAGGAGATGAGACTTAAACAGCTCGATTTTATCAAGAATTTCGACGTCGTGATCATCAGCGGTGAAGACACCGCCAGGACGAAGCCAGACCCCCAACCATTCCTGCTTGCGGCCGAGAGGCTCGGCGTCCGGCCTGAGGAGTGTGTTTTCGTCGGCGACAAGCCCTTCACGGACATCGACGGCGGCAGGGCGGCGGGGATGAAAACCGTCCTCCTGAAGCGCCGTGACTGGGGCGTGAGGGAGAGGGCGGATTACACCATTAAAAGCTTGGCCGAGCTCCGCGACCTGCTGTAGGCGCCACAAACAACAGGGTTTTATCCTCTACCGCCTCTTCTCGATTAGGGATTGAAGGTGCCGGTCCACCCAATTGAGTGGAGATATGGAAGCGAGGAGATGCGATCGATTTTTTCTGTCGAGTCGCGTCTTCAAAGGATGCTTGACGTTGAAGCCTCTCTCGCCCGGGCCCTGGCCCGCGTCGGCCTGGTGCCCAAAAGGGACGCGGAAAGAATTTCCCGGTGTGCCTCGATCAAGAGGATAAACATCGAAAGGGTAAGGAAGCTTGAACAGGAGTTCCAGCACGAGACGATGGCCGTGGCCATGGCCCTCGCCGAAGCCTCGGGAAAGTCCGGACGCTACGTTCACTTGGGAGCAACGAGCAACGACATTCTGGACACCGCGATGGCCCTGCAGATCCGCGACGGGCTAGCCATCATTGAACGCCAGCTTCGCAATCTGCTCATGATAATTCTTCACCGGGCCTTGGAGCACAGGAATACCATCATGGTGGGGCGGACGCACGGCCAGCACGCCTTACCCATAACACTGGGGCTGAAGTTTGCCGTCTGGGCCGCGGAAATTGGCAGGCACCTTCAACGGCTGGAGCAGCTCAAGCCCCGCATCCTCGTCGGGAAGATGAGTGGGGCGGTGGGGACGGGAGCAGCCTGGGGGGAACAGGCGGAAAAAATTCAGCGCTTGGTCATGCAGGAGCTGAGGCTGTCGCCGCCGATAGCAACTAACCAGATCCTGCAGCGCGACCGTTTGGCGGAGCTCATCCTGTTCTTCGGGCTGCTGGCCTCAACGCTGGACAAGATAGCCCGTGAAATCAGGAACCTCCAGCGGACGGAGATAGGGGAGGTCGCGGAACCATTCGCCGTGCGACAGGTTGGCAGCAGCACCATGCCGCACAAGCGCAACCCGATCCGGTGTGAGAAGATATGCGGCCTGGCGAGGATCATCCGCGGCAGCGTTCACGCCGCGCTGGAGAACATCGTGCTGGAGCACGAGCGGGACTTGACCAACTCCTCGTGTGAACGCGTGTTGTTGCCCGAGACCTTCCTCCTGATGGACGAGATGCTCGCCACCGCGATTTTCGTGCTCAGCAAACTAAACGTGTTTCCGGAGCAGATGAAGAAGAACTTGGAAATGACCAGAGGGCTGAACATGGCAGAGGCGGTGATGGTTGAACTCACCCGAAGGGGGATGAACCGGCAGGAGGCCCACGCCATGCTGAGGAGGTGCAGCGCCGCGGCCATCGCCAGCGACCGGCCGCTGCTCGACGTCTTGGTCAAGGAACCGGAAATCACCAAATTCATCTCCAAAGAAGAACTTGAGGGCCTGTTGGAACCGAGCAGGTATCTCGGCAACGCGGCGGCGATCGTGGAAAAAGTAGTCAAGGAACTTGAACCGCTCGCCAAGTGAACTCTCACTCGTAGAGCTCCGGAGCGGTCACCCTTTCCACTCTCGTGGGCTCATCCTCTCTTTTATCCCGGGTGAACCGGTAGAGGTAACCGCTCACCGCATTCTCCAGCCTCTCCTCGTGGGTGATCAGCAGGATCTGGCGGACGAACTCAGGAAGGCGATCCCTGAGGACCTTCGCCAGCTCCTGGATTCCCTCAGCATCAAGATTGTGGGTGGGCTCATCAAAAACAATCCAGCTCAGCTTCGGCGCCAGCACCATGGAGAAGGCGATCCTCAGCACCAGGGCGGCGTCGGTTCTCTCGCCGCCGCTGGCGATCCCATCAACCGGAATCCAGTTCCCCGACCGATCCCTCAGCTGGAGGACATAGTCGCCGCGTTCTCCGTTCTCCACGCCCAGCCTGATGCCGACGAAGTCCCCGTAAGGGTAAATGCTGTCCCAGAGGTCATTCATGACCAAGTTCACCCCCTCGATAAACATCTTTCTCATCGAGGTCTGGGTTCTGGCCAAAGCGGTCTGAATGGTGCTCATGGCCTGGGCGGCCTCCTGGAGCCGCCGGGCCTCGGCCTCGTACCTCTTTATCAGCGTTATTTTTTCCTTCACGGAATCAACCAGCCTTTTCTTCTCCGTAATCAGCTGCTCCTTGCCCCGCAACTCCGCCTGAAGTCTCTCCTGAGTCCCCACCAGCTGCTCCAGCTGCCGGCGAATGGACTCGGCCTTCGCCTCGTCGTAGACCTGGGCAATTGCTTCCAGTTTTTTCTGTAGCCGGGAAATCTCCTCCTGCTTTGCCCTCTCCTCTTGGACTCGTGAATCGAGATCGACCTTATTTTGAAGTATCTGTCTTAGCGTCGCCAGCTTTCTGTTCAGGTTATCCACCTCCCTTCGAGCCCGTTCAATGTCGCCGGCCAGTTTTTCCTTTTTCCCCAGCAGGCCGGGCACAGCGGCCTCAAGCTCGGAAATCTTGCTCACGGCCTCGGAGTATTCCCGGTCAAGATCAGATAGGGGCTCCACCTCCTTTTCCAGCAGGAGAATCTTCTGGTGAACCTCACGAGCGCGGCGAAGCTTTTCACTCATCTCTGAGGAGATGACCTCCGCCTCGCGGCATTTTCTCTCCAGCTCCCCCAGCTCCCTGCGGCGTCTTTCCAGCAGTTCCTTCTTCCTCTCCTCGGTGAGCGGGGCATCGCAGACCGGGCAGGTGGCGCTGGCGGCCGCGAGTTCCTCCAGAGATGTTCTCAGGTCCTGCATCCTGGTGCGGTAGCCGGCCAGTTCATCCTCCACCATCTTGAGATCGGCCTGAAGCTTCTCGACGGGGGCGGTGGCTTCAAGCAGCCTCAGCTCCTCCAGCTTGGCTCTCGCCGCGCGCTTTCTTTCGATCTCAGCCTTGACCTTTTCGGCGGCGGCTCGGGTCATGGCCATCCTGGTTTCCAGCGCTTGCAGCTCCGAGGTCACTGCGGTGAAACTGGAAAGGAGCGAGTTCAGGACGGAGGTTCCCTGGGCAAGGGAAGACTCAACGCTGGCAATCTCGGCGCGAACGTTTTCCAAGGGCACCGCGGCATGATCGCCGAGCCTCTGTCGCAGCCCCTCAATGCTCTTTCTCAGAGTCTCCGCCGCGCCCTCCAGCGCCCTCTTTGACTGCTCCAGGCGCCTCAGCTCCTGCTCCAGAGACCTGAACCGCTGGTCCTGCAGGCGAACCGACTCCAGCTCCGCCCTCAGCCGTTGCAGCCTGTCCTGGATCTCCAGTTTGGAAGACTCAAGTTCGGAGAGCTCCCGGAGGTAGACGGGCAGGGACGCTATCGCCGGGTCCTGGCTGAGATTCTTCGCTGCGAGCTCCCTCTCGCCGGCGCGCTCGGTGATTCGGTTTATTATTGAACCCATGCTTTTCCGGGCCTTCTCCAGCTTGTTTATGCCCAGGAGCTCGTCTATGCTCTCCATCCTCTTGCCGCGCTGCAGCGTTAAGAAATAGTCGAGGCGGTTCTGCTCGGAGTATATCGCTCTTTCGAAGAGGTCGTAATCAAGCCCCAAAATGGACTTGATGGCCTCGGTGACCCGGGAGGAGTTTGGCCCCTCGATGAGTTCCCCGCTGGCTTTCCTGAGCTCAGCGAGAGTCGTCCCGGACCCCCTCTCGATCACGCGCCTGACCGAAAATTCTTCCCCCTCGGGGCTCAGAAAGTGCACCTCAACCTCAGCCCGGTCAAGCGGCCTCGGCCTGCTGGTGATCAGGTCGTCAAGCTTGATGCGGCGGGACTGGACCGCGGGCAGTGTCCCGAAAAGGGCGTAGGTGATGCCCTCCATCACCGAAGATTTCCCCGAACCCATGATGCCAACGAGGACGTTGGTCCCGTCTCCAAAGACAAGCTCCGTCTCGCGGTGGGACTTCCAGTTCTTAAGTCTGACCAGCGTTATCATCCTTTTCCCTCTCCAGATCGGCTTTCACCAAGCTCTCGACGACGCGGTAGATGTTCTGGAGCGCCTCCTCCGCCCTGTCTGCGACGAGCAGGCTGTAGAGGGACCTCACGTCAAAAAGGCTCACGTGAGCGGCGTCCCGCAGGCTCTCCTCAAGGAGGCACATGGCTGTCTCGTCCATGGACAACCGCTGCTCCCTGAGCTCACGCAGCAGCTGCACCTTTTCTCCCAGGTCGGGCACCTGCAGGTCGGCCTTTCCGATGACGACGATGGCACGGTCGGCGAACTCATCGGAGATCGCCCTGTCGTCGAACTCACTGCGGGAGGCCTCCTTGGCCAGCGTCCCCAGCAACCTAATCCGGATCAGCGGCGGCTTGCGATCATTTCTCCGGGGCTGCCGCAGAAGTTCCTCCACCTTTTTCCTGACAGCCTTATTGATCTCGGAGATGGTGGCCCCATCGAACTTCATCTCCACATAATGAAAATCACGCTGCGTCCTCAGCTCGATGAACTCCAAGCCGAGCCTTTCGCCGATCTCCACGAGGTAAAATCCCTTGGGGATCTCCGCCTCCACCTTGATCAGCTGGGTGCGCTCGGTGCTGCCGGGAAAAATGAGGGGCCGGCCGTGGGCTGAGGACTCGCTGCGGTAGTGGATGTGGCCGCAGAGGTAGAGGTCAAAGCCGGGAGGAAGGTCTGAGACATCAAGCGTCGGCGTCTCTTCCCCGGAGTAAACGTACTGGCCGATGGACTGGTGCAAGGCAAGAATGTTGAAGGCGCCCTCCACCGGCTTCGGGTTCCACATGGAGAGCACCTTGGAGGCGTACTGTTCCGGGACATTGCTCATGCCGTGAACGGCGACACGTTGATCCCCCTCTTCAAAGACGAGGGAGTTGTGGTGCAGGTGAATCAAAAGCCCCGCCGCCTCAAGCGCTTCAACGGGATTGGTCAGACCGCGGGTCCTGCGCTCGTGATTGCCGTGAAGGGCCACCACCGGAATTCCGCGCAGCGACAGAGGAGATATTTCTCCTGGATCCTTGTCGATAATCCTCACCAGCCGAACGCTGTTCCTGCCGTGCGCCAAGGGCAACGAGAGTATCCGCAGGGCCTGGGCCCAGACCTCCTGACGCGGTATTCTGGTATCGAAGATGTCGCCGAGGATGAGGATCAACTGGGCGCCCAGTTCTATCGACCTCTCGATCGCCTCCCGGAACTGGTCAAAGGAATCCTGCTCCCGCGGAGTCCCCCACTTGGCACCAAGGTGCGGGTCGGAGATCAGCGCCAGCTTCAAATCAATCACTCAATCTTCCTATACTCTTCATGTTTAAGTGAATTTTCAAGGGTGGGCTGAGATCTGTTGGTCCTACCCGGCAAAGCGGCCCGCTGGCTCCGAGACTCAAATCAAGGACAGCTGATGGGTGTGTAATTGGGAATTGGTCAGACTTAAAACCAAACGCGTCACAATTTTGTTTGGTGTGACGATGTTCGAACCCTGGGTCGAAAAATACAAGCCGAAGGGACTCAGGGATATCGTGGGGCAGCCCAAGGCGATCGCGGAGATCACCCGCTGGGCTCAGAGCTGGGAGCGCGGTAAACCGATAAAACCGGCTGCCCTTTTCTACGGTCCGGCGGGGACGGGCAAGAGTGCCGCTGCCGCTGCTCTGGCCAGCGACTTCGGGTGGGATCTGATCGAGATGAACGCCAGCGACCAGCGCAACTTAGGTGAGGTGAAACGCGTCGCGGGCACCGCGGCCTCAACCGGAACTCTGTTTGGCGGAACGGCCGTGAAAAGGCTGATAGTGCTCGACGAGGCCGACAACATCTACGGCACCGCAGACAGGGGGGGCTACAGCGCGATAAAAGAGATAATTGCAGAAACACACAACCCCATTGTCCTCATCGCCAACGACAAGGACGCCATACCTTGGGAGATCAAGGCTGCCTGCCTGATGGTGGGCTTCGAGAGAATCAGTGAGGAGGTCATCATCAAGAAACTCGAAAGAATACTCCACCTGGAGAAAATTGAATTTGAAGAGATCGCCGTCAAGGTCATCGCCGAAACAGCACGGGGTGACCTTCGCTCGGCCATAAATGATCTCCAGACGCTCACCACGGGTAAAAAAAGGCTCACCATCAAAGATGTGGTGCTCTACCGCCGCGACCAGGAAACCAGCATCGAGGACTATCTGGCCAAGCTGATGGAGGTCACCAGCGCTGACGAGGCGAGGAAGCTGCTCTGGTCGCTGGACATGCCGCCCGAGGATGTGCTGGCCTGGATAAGTGAAAACATCCCGCTGGCGGTGTCCGACGCCGCCGCAAGGGCCAAGGTCTACGACGCGATATCCCGGGCCGATATTTTTCTGGGGCGGGCCAAAAGGGGCCAAGCCTACGGGATGTGGAGCTACGCCAGTGATCTCATGAGTTCCGGCGTGGGTCTGTGGCGGGGTGAGAAAGTCAAGCCGACCAAGCCTAGGCTCCCCAGCCACATCCGCCGCTACTCCCGCACGCGCGCCGACAGGGCCGTTAGGGATTCCCTGGCAAAAAAAGTCGCGCAGTACTGCCACACCTCAGCAAGAACCGCGAGAAGAGACATCCTCCCCTACCTGAGGTTCGTGTTTCAGCACGACAGGAAAACCGCGGCGACAGTGGCGACCATGCTGGAGTTGACCGATTCAGAGCTCGAGCTTCTCAAGTAGCCTTTTACCGGAGCCGCTGACAGTTGGGACAGTAATAGCTGCTACGATTTCTGATCTTGATCCTCTGCACCGCTGCTTTGCATTTCGGGCATGGCTTTCCGCCCCGGTGGGCTACCTTGAAATCAAAATGGGCGGTGCCGATATCGCCGCTGGGGCGCCGGTAGGTGCTGACGCTGGCGCCGCCGCTTTCAATCGCCCGGATCAAGGTCCTCTGGATCGCCCGGTGAAGCCTCTTTATCTGCCCTTTGGAGAGCTTTCCCGCCGGAGTCATCGGGTGTATTCCGGCCAAAAAAAGCGCCTCGTCAGCATACATGTTGCCTATTCCGGCAATGAAGGACTGGTCGAGCAACACCGCCTTTATCGGGGCCCGGCGACCCGCCAGCAGACTCGCCAGCTTTTCCGGAGTGAACTTCTCGGACAGCGGCTCCACACCCAAACCACCGACCACCTCCTGTTCATTTTTCACCAGATACATGGCCCCAAACCGCCTCACGTCACTGAAAACGAGACAGCCACCATCGTCGAGCTTGAAGACGATCCTGGCGAACTTTGGATTTTTCGGATTCAACAGCAGGGCCCCCGTCATGCGGAGGTGAACAACCAACTTTTCCCCACCGGAGAGGTGAAAGATAAGATATTTTCCCGAACGGCTGATGTCCTCAAATCTCTGCCCGATGAGCCGCCGGCGGAACTCCTCAGGTGGGATGCCACGGAGCGGGCGTTCATCTCCAATCGCGACATCGAGGATCTCTCTGCCCGGGAGGTTAACCGAAAGCTCTCTCTTTATCGTTTCCACCTCAGGAAGCTCAGGCATCTCAACCCCACTAACCACTCCCGCTCCTGAAATAACTGTTTCGCTTGGATCTGTTTTCCCTCAGGGGGATGACCGCAAAATCTTTCCTGAGGATGCCGTGGCCGCTCCTGAATGTCGGACAAAAATCGGATCCATCAACTTAGAATTTTGCCCCTCCGCCGGCCTAGGCACCTCACCGAGAACGGTGGGGTGATTCAAGAGCTGTTTCCCCTGTACTCAACCGGGGCCCCACCAGAAGGAGCAATTCGAGAGAGGTTAGCCGTCTTTATAGCGTCACGACACAAAGGGGCTGTGGGAAGATCTTTCTTGGATTTTGGAGCTGGCTCCGTGAAATAAATAGACGGAGGGGTCGTAAGTTATCTCCGGGGCGAAAAACAGTGGCAACAGGAAAAATTGACTTCGGCCTCTATGGCAAGAGCGGCCGGCTGGAACCACGCCGCTACTCTTCGGGGAAGACCCAGGCTGACCTGATAAAGGAAATCTTGGGGGCCTTCGAAAACAACGATATTGTCTTTCTCAGGGCGACCGTGGGCAGCGGCAAATCAGCGGTGGGGCTGAGGACAATAATGGAGTTCGGCCGCGGCGTCATCTCCGTCCCGACCAAGGTCCTTTCGGATCAATATGCTGCTGCCTATGAGGGCGAAAAGTACTTTATCAAGGAGGATGGCTCGAGGCTGAAGATCGGCATCCTCAAGGGGCGCCGCAACTTCCGCTGCCTCTTTCAAGCGGATAAGGGGCGCCACATCTCCTGTGACAACAGCTCCCTGCCCTGCAAAAGGCCGGTCGATTGGAAGAGCGGTGAGCGCAGGATTGACGCGCTGCGCGAGTGCCCCCACTGGGGATTCATCTTTCGCGCCGAACTGGCCAAATCCCTTCGGGAGGCGAGGAAGACCCCCTACAAAGGGATAAAGGGGGACTGGACCTGGTGCATGAAGGGAGAGTGTCCCTACTGGAAGCAGTTTCAGGCTTACATCGATGCGGACGCCATCGTGATGAACTCGGCCAAATGGGCGGCTGAGGTCAACGCCGGCAGGTTGCCCGAGGTGCCAATTACCGTTGTCGACGAGGCAGACTACTGGCTTGACTCTCTGGCCGTGAAGGTCACGATCACCGAACGCACCATGAGCTGGCTGCAGGATGTCGTCGGGCGCAGCATTGAACTCGGCGGGGGTGAGGAGGCGGGGCTCAGGGAAATGATGGAGGAGCTGCGCGAGGAGTGGTCCCAGAGCCTAGCCGGTGGCGGGGATCCCATCAAACTTGCTCAGACACTGGTCGATCTGTTAAATGAGATAGACGAGACCTCGGGGGAGCTCTGCTGGAAGCTGGAATCGGTGCTGGAGCACCAGCGCCACGCCGAGTGGGAGGTCCGGGAAAAGGGGATCACCTACTTCGTACCAGACCCGAAGATAGTCCTCGAGAGCATCCGCGCCAAGGTCGGTGGCAAGTGGCTGCTGATGTCGGCGACCGTTCAGGATAAGGAGGTGCTCAAAGAGGTCTTCGGCATCGAGCCCACCTTCATCGAGGGCGAGACCAGATTTCCGGGGAGGTTGATCCTGAGGAGGCTGGGCTCAGAGGAGGTCATCAACTACAGAAAGTGGGCCGACGAGAAGTTCAGGAGAAAGTACTGGGGAATGCTCGAAAGGATAATGAGAAGGGCGAGACGGCCGAGCTTCGTCCCCGTCCACGCGCACGCTTACCTGCCACCGGGGCTCAGGGAGAAAGTGAGCGAGAGCGGTGACGCCTACACCTTCGACGACATCATGTTCACCACGAAGATGGACCGGGGAGCGGATCTCAAAGGAATTAAGAGCATCATCCTGCTCAAATTTCCTTTTCCCGACCGCTCTGACCCCCTGCTGAAGGGGATGGAGCGCCGCCTCGGCCCGGAAGCCTTTCGCAACTACTATCACGATATCTCCGGGAGGGAATTCGTCCAGCAGATTGGAAGGGTGCTTCGCTCGGACGAGGACGAGGCGGAGTTCTGGAGCCCGGACGGCATGTGCCACTCGCGGCTCAAGCAGCTCTGGAAGGGTGAGGTTGTGGAAGGATGAGCCTGAAAATCACGGAAAAGCTCTGGCTGGGTAAACTCACCACGCCTCTGCCCGACCGGCGCCGGCCCATCTACAACTGGTTCCTGATGAAGGAGTCCTTCTCCCGGGATCTGGTGCTGCTGCTCGCAGAGACTTGGAATCTCGGGAAAGAGAACTTGGTCCTCGACCCCTTCTGCGGCACCGGCACCACGCCTCTCGCCTGCCGGGAAGCGGGGATCGACTGCGTGGGTTATGAGGTTCACCCGGCTCTGCTGCTGGCGGCGAGGGTCAAGCTGCGCGACTACAACCTAGAGGAGCTCAGGGAGAGGGTGGCTTCATTTTTGAAGGGCGAGTTTGAGAGACGTGAGGCTGAGGTACCGGGATTTGTCGCCAGGGTCTTTCCCCAAGCCGTCCTAGAGGAGATCATCTCCGCGAGGGAGAAAATACTGGAAATGGACGACGAGTCGACCCGGGAATTCTTGCTCCTGGGGCTGTCCAACGCGGCGATGAGGTGCAGCTGGGCGCACAAGGATGGCGCAGCGATAAAGGTGGTAAAAAAACCTGTGTCGCCGCTTTTCCCGGAGCTGAGCAGGCAGCTGCGGAGAATGTGCGGTGATCTCGAGAAATTCAGGGGGAAGGGATCCAGGAGTTGGGTTGAATTTTGCGACGCCAGAAGGATGAAACTTCCCGACAGCAGTGTTGACGCGGTAATCACCTCGCCGCCCTATCTGGGGAAAAACGAGTACATTTCCGCCTATCGAATCGAACAGTGGATCATGGGGATCGAGGGCCCAGCGCCCGGAGATTTAATCGGTTCCGGTGGGGGCAACTTCTCTGAGGTGGTTGACCTGATGGGAGACAAGCCCAGGGAAACCTGGGGTTATTTCGGGGACGTTTTCCAGGTAATAAAGGAAATAAACCGCGTCTGCAAAGAGGGGGCCAACGTCTGCGTGGTGGTCTCCGATGGATGCTTTCCCGACGGCCCCGTGGAAGTTTGCAGCACTTTATGCGAACTGGCTGAGAAAGCTGGCTTGAAGGCCAAGAGCATCGTCATCGTTAACAAAAGGTACTGCACCACGCCAACGCGAAGGAAGATCGGGATCACCAAGGAGGGGCTGCTATTCTGGAAGAAGCCGGCCACCTAGTCGGGTTTTTTTTGCGCCTGGTGGTCGTTCTTCTCAACTTTCTATTATTTTGGAAAACCCAGAGGATTCTGCCTTCATCGGTGACAGCAATTTTCTTGGAATACTGCAAATACAGTAGGATCAGGTTGAGCGTGGGATACATCACCTTTCTCGGCAATCGTCTGATCAGCTCGGCCCGAGACGGTAGCTCTCGATATCTTTGGATGACGTCCTCGACCATCAAAACCGTGTCCAGCCGAGGGATGTGCAATAAATCCGGCCTTGGGGGCACGATTGGGACTATTTTTGCCAGCATATAAGGTTATAAGTCACCCCGAGTTTGTCGAAAAAATCCATACGACAAAAATAAACCATGATTTCTCCGACGCCCGGATGCGCATGAGGGTGCGAAGGTTGTGGGCCGCGGCCATCAGCATGATGCTCAGGACCTTCGTCCTGACCCTCTTGCACCTCGTGTGTGAGCCGCAGCGGTTCTCGATGCCCCCAAATATGGTCTCCCCGATGCCCCTCCGCCGGTAGAGTTTGCGGTTCCTCCTGAAGTCACGGAGCATCATCTTCCTGAGCATGCCATGGCGCTCGACTTTCCGCGGCCTGAAGAGTGGCTTGAAGCCATGCTTCAGGGCGAGTTCGATGTTGTGCATCCAGTCATAGGCAGAATCTCCCAGAAGGCTACAATGTACAAGACATTAACATCTCAACCATACTACTCAATAATACAATTCCAGCAATGCTGAAACCGACCACCATTACAGACTATGACAACGACGGAACCTCGGATCTGATGATCAAATTCGAAAGACACGCAGTAATAAACCTAACCCTTCAAAATAGTCGCTTCGCAGGAAAGCTTGAAAATGTCACATTAACCATGACAGGCTACCTTAACGATGGAACAAGCTTCCAAGGACACTGTACAATAAGAGTGCTCACGCATATCTCCGGAAGCTGGAGATACCTAAAATTTATGGAAATCTTTCCCCTATGATTCCATTAAGTTCTATGCATCCACACGCCCGATAAACTAATTAAAAACATGTGTTTCCATTAGTGTCTCGTAATAGAATAACGAAAATTCAATGGCCAAAAAGAATTTGTATAAATAAACAGCAAGTAATGATATACTAGTGCCATAAGTCTTTAAACATATTATCGCTATATAGACAGCTTAGATGTGTTATGGATAAGGCGGATGTTATCCTCTGCCAACTCTTGTTAATGAATTCTAGGCTTTCTTACCGCAGATTG
>Ga0080004_1100094_pt1 | contig 46969 bp, 54 predicted proteins | sample WasSprMetagenome_FD_69207 | JGI IMG/M metagenome (GOLD analysis project Ga0080004, IMG submission 69207) | Sulfidic aquatic microbial communities from Washburn Spring, Yellowstone National Park, USA - WS (SPADES assembly) (version 2) | ecosystem: Environmental > Aquatic > Thermal springs > Hot...
AAATTATTTTAAAAAGAAAAGGAGAAAAAAAAGGAAAAAGTGAAAAATTTAATCGAAGAATTTTTTAAAAAAATGGAAATTCCAGTGGTTGTTGAAAATATGGAAGAAAAAGATTCGATTTATTTTGTGAATTTGAAAACGAAAGAAACAAATTTAGTATTGGGACCTGGTGGAAAAATTTTGGGTGAAATTGAGCATTTGTTGAATTCTTTGTTGAAAAAGAGAATTGATCAATCGGCAAAATTGGATCTCGATGTTTTAGGTTACAAGAAAAAGAAAATTGAATATTTAAAAGAATTGGCAAAAAATTTAGCAAACGAAGTTGCTTTAACGAAAAAAGAAAAAATTTTACCACCAATGAGCGCCAAAGAAAGGAAAATTATTCATTTGGAAATTTCAAAAAGAGATGATGTAATTACAGAAAGCATTGGAGAAGAACCAAACAGAAAAGTAGTTATCAGACCAAAAATTATTTCAAATATTAATAACAACCAATCGTAAGTGTAGGATTTATAAAACAAAGAATTTTGATTATCAAAAGGACAGTAGCTATTCCAACAATTGCATCAACAATCATTTCTCTGGCTTCCCCAATTTTAGTAACTTCTCCTGCTGAAAAAAGATAAACAAATCCTGCCCAAATAATTTTTAAGATAAAAAAAACAATGGCTAATCTAACTAAAAAATAAAAAAGGGGAGAAAAAATACTTTGTAAATTACTGATTACTTTTTGGCTTATTTCGCTCACTGCCTTAGCTTCCAAAAAAATCAAAGAAAATAACAATAAAAATATGAAAATTTTTTTTGTCATTTTATTACTCTCTTAGCATATCGATTGCATAAAAAATTACAGCTAGAGTCCAAAAAGGAGCTATAGTTCCTAAAAAGGGTATATATTCACCAAGAATAGGTAAAATTATTTTTGCTAAAGTCCTTGCATGACCCCCCCTTCCAGTGGTCAAACTTCTTATTGTCATCCAAACACCTATAGTAAGGGTTGCCAATACCTTAAAAACATAACTTATAACTTCACCTATCCCCGCAAAGATATCTAAAAATAAACATAAAATTGCAGGTAGAAAATCAAATATTAAAGCTCCTATTAGCAAAAAAGTTATTTCTACCATTATTAAAGCTTTGGATATTGTTTTACTTGCTTCCATTGATTATAATTTTTTTGCTGCTTTTAACTTTAGAATTTCTTCTGGTGAAGTGGTGATTATTTGTTCTTCAAAAGGGGAAGCGACTACTTTTATTAAGGCATGATTTCCCCCTGCAAAAAATATTCCTTCACCAACTTCCCCCTCTAAAATTAAAAGTTTTTCTTCATCTGTCAAGTTGAAAGCATTTTTTGCAAATTCAGCACCAACTGGAAGTTGTTTGAAAAGGACGATTAGAGCGGAGTTTGTAATCATTGGATGACCAAATGGAGAATCTAAAAAATCTTTCACATCTTGAGTAATTGCTGTTACTCCAAGGTAATATTTTCTCGCTCTTTTTACAATTCCATAAAAAAAGGCTGCCGAATCTTTTGAACTTAGCATCAACCAAGCTTCATCAACGACTAAAATTCTTTTTTTCAAACTTTCTCTTATTTTATCCCATACATATTTTGTACAAATGTACATTGCCAAAGGTTTTAATTGTTGTTCCATATCTCTAATTCCAAAAACAATCAAAGATTTATCAAGAGCAACATTTGTGTATTGGTTGAAAAAGTTGGCAAAAAGTCCTTCTGTAAATTTTTTCAAAATTTTTACCAACCTTTCTGCTCCTTCCATTCCTTCCAAGACATCCAAAAAATCTTCGAACAAAGGGACTTTCTCTGACCAAGTTTTGGGATCGCTTTGTGGAGTTATATCTTTTAAAGAATAGGTTTCCAAAATTGCTCTTTCGCATATTGATTCTTCTTCTGGAGTCATGTCTGGAATCATCGTTTTTATTAAACCTAAAATGTGAATAACGTTGGAATTTATAACTTCTTCTGGTCTTTCATCTTCTCTCGGAATTGGTAAATCAAAAGGATTTAAATGATGAGGAGAAGTAAGAGAAAGATTGATGAAGGTACCACCAACTGTTTCTGCTAATCTTTGGTATTCATTTTCTGGATCGATGACAATATAATCTATTCCCATCATTAAAGACCTCAATATTTCCAATTTTGCAAAAAAACTCTTTCCAGAACCTGCAGTTCCAAAAATGACCATGTTTGCGTTAGGAAGAGAAAATCTGTCAAAAATTACTAAAGTTTGGTTGTGTTTATTTATTCCGTACAAAATTCCTTTATTGTCAGTAAGTTCCAGGGAAACAAAAGGGAAAAAAGAGGCAACAACTTCTGTGTTTAATGGTTGGCAAAGAAAAAGTTTGTCTTGAGCTAAAGGCAATGTTGAATCAAAGCCCAATTTTTGCTGGAAAACAGCGGGTCTCAAAAATACCAATTTTGTTTCAAAAATCGATCTCAAATGAGTTTCAATATCTTTTAATTCCTGCTCATTTTCAGCATAAACAGTCAAATAAGCTCCAACTCTAAACATTCTTTCTTGACCTGTGATTAATTTATCTCTCAAAATTTCAATATCTCTGGCTGCAGTTTCTAACTCAGGATCTCTTATCATTAATTTTTCAGCTCTTTCTAAAATTTCTGCTTGGACTTCGGTCAATTTTCTGACCATCAATTTCAAATACTTGCTACTTTCTTCAGGATGGATGTGGATTGAAAAATCAAAAAGAAAATCAGAATTGATCAAAGGAATTAACCAGCCAGGTATGAGATAGCGAGGATAATTTTGGATAAAATAGGTTTTAGATATCAATCCATCGAAATTTAAAAAAGTTGAGGTTACTAAAACAGAAGAAGGAGCTATGAAATCTTGAATCGTAAGAATCTCAGATCTAGTTTCTTCCTTTTTTGGTTTTGGAAAAAATTTTTCAAAAATTTTTTTTATCATCTTAAAAACTCAACTGGAATTGGTGGATAATAACCTCTTTCAGCTTGAATAGGATGGTAAATTGTCCAAAATAATTCTATCAGCTCTGGAGTGGTCAAAGGTAAAATTTCAAGCCCACATCTCCTCAATCCTAAAGCAACCAATTTTGTCCTTTCTTCTAATTGATACTTTCTCCTTTTAAATTCTTCTTCTGTTAAACTCACTTTTTGGATTTTTTTCCCGGGTATTGGAAGAGGAAAATAGGGAACAACGACAAAAAAGTATTTTGTCATAATGACCCCAGGTTTCAAAAGAAACTCTTCTATAAATTGACGATATTGTTTTATTTGAACTTTCAAAAGTTCATTTTTTTGCTCTTCTTCGTATTTTTTTAATTGGTCCAAGTACGGAGTTAAATTTAGCCTTCTTGACAAAACAAGAATTTGGATTGAAAAATCTAAAGAATTTAAAAAATTCATAAATTGAAATAAAATTCCTTCTTTTTCTTCGTCAGATTTCAAAATAAAATTTATTCCCTTTACCATCAAAATTTTTCTTAATCCCCCATCTTTCAAAACTACAACATCTTCTCTAATATCAGCAATGTCTAAGAATTGGTAAATTTCTCTTTCTGGCATGTTATTTTATTTCTAACCTCGATTTCAAACTTGAAATTTTGCTTTGAGTTTGGGTTAAAGATAATTTTGCCTCTTTTTTCTTTTTGAATTCCATTTTTTCAATTGCTTCTTCTTTTCCACCCCATCTGTAAATTTTTCTTTTGAAACCAAAAAGGAAAAAATTGGCAACAAAATTTAAAATTGGCATTCCTTGAATTTGAACAAAAGCTAAAGCTAAAGTTATGGGCCCCACAATTATTAAAGCTAAATTGAAAAATTTTTTGTACAAAAAATAAATGAGAAAGAGGATAAAACCCCCAATTCCCAAAATAATCAACTGTCTAAAAGTTATTGGGCCCAAAACCCTAGCTTCTCTCTCTATAAATTTTGGAACAGTAACGAATTTCATTAAAAATAACTACTTTCAGCTGGTAATAAGTCTTTTAACTTTTGATACAAGTGGTTGAAATTGTTGTGGTAAGTCTTTTGTTATATCTTCAACAGCACTTATATCGAAGTTTAAGTTCCTGGCTGCAGACTGTATTGCGTCTTCTATCCTAACTCCTTGGTTTCTCTGTTTTTGAATTTGTTCCAAAAAGTCTCCACGCAAAGAGTTGGGATTGTTTTGATTTTGCACAGCCATTTGATTAATTAATGCTTCAAGTAAACTTTGTTGAGTAGTTTGGCTCCCTTGCGTGTAGAGTTCATCTATTTTTTGTTCAGATAATTGACTAACTATTTCGGGCCTTTTTAAAAGGTCCTGTCCTAAAGTAGTTTCTATTTGGTTAGCATTCCAATTTTCTATCTCTGGGTAAATCTTCTTGAGCCAGTCTGGTTGAGCCCTTAAAATATCTCTTATGTCTTGCGGACGCATTACTCCCTGATTTATTAAATCTCGGATTCCTTGAATATCTTCACTTTTAAATTGCTCACCTCTTTGAGCCCGCCTAACATATTCCTTAGCTCTTTGAACCTCTTCTGGAGCTCTTTGAACCTCTTCTGGTTGAGCTTGACCCCATAGTCGCTTAAAGTAGCCTGTTGAAAATAAACTTTCCATACTTTCTTGTCCCCTGGCTACTCTTATCAAATCTTTTCCAAAACCTCCCCCAGCTCTTATTAAAGTTCCAACATATTTACTTCCTTTTCCAACACCACTAACAACCCCACCAGCGCCCTGGAGTAATGCACCTCCAATGCGTTTCAGACCACCACTTCTTCTTATTGCTCCACCAGTTTGTTTTAATTTACCGCCCAAACGCTCCATAGCTCCACCCATTCTTTGACTTGTCCTAGCACCTTTCATCACTGTTCCACCTACCATTCCCAAAGAAAGTCCACCAATAAAAGCAGATGCTCTTCCGTACAAACCCTGAACTATTGAAGGTGCAGAACTCATTGTAGCTGCAAATCCCAGAACCATCAAAAATATTCCACCAAAGTCAGCAATATAATTGAAAAAGAGGCTTCCAACAGTTCGGATTCCTAAATTTGGGGTCCACTTTTCAGTTTCTTTTGCTACCTCTTTAAATACACCTACTATAGTATTTTTTGCAACACCTCCTAAAAAGATGAAGAAAGAAAAAGGAATGATAATTAGAGTCCAAGTAGCTACATCTTTTATCCAGTTTTCCCAATTCAAAAATCCAGGAAAGATAGCTCTTATTATAGTGGATCTTCCCAAAATCATCGTACCAAAGGCTAAAGGTGCTGCAATTTGAAGTAACCAACACATAAAAACCCTCAAAAGTAACATTACCCATAACATAGTAAATCCTAAAACAATAATTAAAGCAAAAATTGCATGAAGAACCCCTCTCATTGTTATTGCTATAAGTTCAGTCATTACTGTTGGAAATTGAGCGATAAAATTGCCATCTGTAATTAGCAACAAAAGTAAATCATTTACCAACTCTTTTAAATACTTGACAAAACCTCCTAAACTAAAAGAAGGAGTAGCCTGGATAAATGTTAAAGCTACAGCATTTCCTATTTTAGCTCCTAAAATTACGAATTTGTGAGAATAATTAATCAAAATTGCAGCCATTACTAATTTTCCTAAATGTTCTCTTATGTGATAGCCTCTAATTTGCAAAATTGTTCCCAAACCTACAATGGCACCAGCAAAAACTAACATTGCATTCCCTACAGCTTCAGTAATTTGGTAAACTGGATATAAATCACTAAGCTTTTCAATCGAATCTTCTGCAGCCAAAGTTACAGGTGTTAAAACGGTATAAAAGAAAGCTTGAGTAATTAAAAGAACTAAATGACAAACAAAGGCTAATACGTATCCAAAAAAACTAATGAGTATAAGAGGAAGTCTAAATGGTAAAGAAATTATGTATTGGACGAGACACCAAAGCCCGGCAAAAAATTTTGCAATACCTGTTGCCCTAGCAGCAGCTCCACACCAAAATCTGCTCCAGCAATGAGGAGAAGTAGTTTGAGTGAGTGAAAAAACTGCTTTTGCTTCAGTGGGCGTTTCAGTTTCTACTGTTGCTGTGGCTTCTTGTTGTGGTTCGCAAGCAATACATTTTTCTATATCCCCTTCACATTCTAAACAAGTGTTTACGCAATCAAATGCTATTAATTCAGGAATTGCCGATCGTTGGAGGTAGCTAGTTCCTTCCCAACATTTATTAAAACATTCTTCGTAACGTATTTCTTTTTGACGACAAGTATCCTCACTACCACCTTCGCTTGTGCATCGGTCCCATAACGTCCCAACTCCATCACAGTATATTCTATCACGTGTACTTATTCCACAATCATGACCTCCATCTGTACAACAGATACATCTTCGATAATCACCTGGAGTTCCTTTTTTAGGATCGCATTCAATTTCTTGTGCTTTAATTTTTTCAAAATTAAAAACAACTAAAAATATAAGGAAGAGGAAGATTCCAAATTTGATTTTTTTACTCATCTTCAAATTATTTTAGCTTTTCAAGTATTTTTGTCAAGCTTGATTTTTTATTTTTCTAAAGTAAAATTTAATATGTCAGAAAAGTTAAAATTTTGGCAAGTTTTTTTAGTTTTTTGTTTACTTTTTTTGTTTTTAAAGGAAGAAGGAAAAGAAAAATTCAATTTTGGAGATTTCCCCAAAAAAGATTCAATTTTTCAAGAGTATACAAACAGCAATTTCTATTATCAACCTTTATTTTCTCAAAATTTTCTTTTTCCAGCTTTACCCCCCCAAAGTTTAACTCCAAAAGTTTATGCTAGCATAGAAGAAAACAAAAAAGAGATTATTTTTGAGTATACTGTCGAAAATGGAGATACTTTAGATTCAATCAGCAAAAAATTTAACATTTCAAAAGAGACTTTGATTTTAGCTAACAATCTTGATGAGAAAACTAAATTGAAAGTTGGGCAAAAATTGATTGTGTTACCAAAAAATGGAGTTTTGCATTTAGTTGAGAAAGGAGAAACTTTAGAAAAAATTGCCAAAAAATACAACGCAAAAGTTGAAGATATTTTGGCTTTTAATGAAATTGAAGACAAAAATGTTTATGAAAATGATATAATTTTTGTTCCTTGCGAAAAATTACCAAAAAAGCCAAAAAAAATTTCTCAAAAAATTTTAGCCCAAAACTACTTTATATGTCCTCTTTCAAAATGCCAAATTTCCCAAGGTTTGCATTTTTTCAACGCAGTAGATTTTAGGGCAAATTGTTCAGAACCTGTATTTGCTAGTGCAGGTGGAAAAGTTGAAAAAGTTGGTTTTTCTCCTTTGGCAGGAAATTTTGTAAAAATTTCTCATCCAGATGGAATATCTACCCTTTATTATCATTTAGAAAAAATTTTGGTTTCAAAAGGTGAGAATGTTTCCCAAGGAGATTTAATAGGAAGAGTTGGGGCTACTGGTTTGGCAACTGGATGTCATTTGCATTTTGAAGTAAGAGGAGCTAAAAATCCTTTCGCTTTTTAAATTTCTCTTTTTCTGAAAGAAAGGGCTTCGGCAACATTTTCAAAAGAAATTTTTTCTTTTCCTTCAAGATCAGCAATGGTTCTGGCAACTTTTAAAATTTTGTGATAGCCTCTGATTGTTAATTCCCCACAATCTACGCATTTTTTTAAAAGTTCTTTTGATTTTCCGTCAATATCACAATACTTTTTTAGGTGTTCAATTTTCATTTGAGAATTTGTTAAAATTCCCTCATTTTTAAACCTCAAATTTTGAATCTCCCTAGCTTTTTTTACTCTTTCTTTTACTTTTTTTGTTAAATTTTCATTCGTTTTTTCCTCAAGTTTTTCAAATTTTATTCTTGGTACATTGACAAAAAGATCTATCCTATCTATTAAAGGTCCTTTTATTTTTCTTTGATAACTTTGGACTTGAGAAAAAGTACAAGAACAGGGAATTTCAGGATCTCCAAAATAACCGCAAGGGCAAGGATTTGAAGCAGCAACTAAGATGAATTGGCAAGGAAAATAAAAAGAATACTTTGCCCTCGAAATTTTTATTTCTCCTTCTTCCAAAGGTTCTCTCAAAGATTCTAAAATATCTCTGTGGAATTCTGGAAATTCATCCAAAAACAAAACCCCTCTATGAGCTAAAGTTATTTCACCGATTCTTGGTGGATTGCCACCACCTATCAAAGCTATTTCTGAAATAGTATGGTGGGGAGATCTGAAAGGTCTTTTTAAAATTAAAGGTTTTTCTTTTGGCAAAATTCCAGCAATGCTGTAAATTTTCGTCACTTCAACTGCCTCTTCAAAAGAAAGGGGAGGTAAAATGCTGACCAAAGATTTTGCCAACAAGGATTTACCTATTCCAGGAGGACCCAATAAAAAAAGATGATGACCTCCAGCAGCGCAAATTTCTAAAGCTCTTTTTGCAATTTCTTGGCCAGAAATTGTATCCAAATCAATTTCGTATTTTCCCTCTTCAAAAAAATCTTTTAAATCAAACTTTTTCTTTTCAATTTTCTTTTGTCCCAAAAAATATAAAATGCAATCTTTCAAGCTTTCAACTCCTATTGTTTCTATTCCCTCAACGAGCATTGCTTCATTTTCGTTTTCTTTTGGCAAAATTACTCTTTGGAAATTTTCTTTTTTAGCATGCAAACAAAATGCTAAAACCCCTCTTACAGGTCTTACTTTTCCGTCTAAAGCCAATTCGCCAAAAATCAGCGTTTTTTCAAAATCAAATTTAATTTCCCCTGATGCCAAAAGATACCCCAAAGCTATTGGTAAATCATAAAGAGAACCTTCTTTTTTTAAATCAGCTGGAGCCAAAGAAACCAAGACTCTTCTTGGAAGTTTATCTGGAGGAGTAAACCCAGAATTTTTCAAAGCGCTACAAACTCTTTGAATAGATTCTTGAACTGCTTTGTCTGGCAAACCAACAATTTGAAAATTTCTTAAACCTTTTGAGACCTCAACTTCAACTTCTATCGTTTTTGTTTCAAACCCATAAAGGGCAACAGAAAAAACTTTTTCCATTAAATTGAAATTTTAAAAAGATAAAACAGAAGCAAAAGCAAACCAATTGAAATTATAAAGATTAAAATTGAAATCTGAAAAATTTTTTTTGCTTCTTTGGCTCTTTTTGAAATCTTCTTTAATGCAAGAATTTTCACTTTTTCCTCTTCTTTTTTGAAAGATAAAATTTCACTTTCTATTTCAGACCTCATTTTTTCCAAAATTTCCTCTTTTTCTGAAATTTCTTTTTCTTTTTGTAAAATTTCTTCGTATTTTTTCTCTAACAATTCCTTTTGAGTAATTTTTTCTTCTTTGAATATCGTTTGACTTCTTTCTGGATCGCTCAAAAGTATTTTAATTTCTTCTAACCTTTTTTCTATTTGCTGAGTTTCTTTTTCTAAATTTTCGAATTCATCTGAAATCAATTTCAAAGATTTTCTCAAACTTTCTTTTTTTTCTTCCAAGCTCCATTTTTCGCTTTCAATTTCCCTCCTTTCTTTTTCCAAATCCCATTTTTTTACTAAAATCTCAGAAAGTTCTTCTCTTGTTGCTGTTTTTTCTTTGTTTTCGAGAATCTCTATTTGCCTTTCCAATTCATTTTCTTTAACTAATATTTTTCCAAGTTTTTTTTCTACGTTTTCTAAGTTTTTCGTTATTTGTTCAATTTTTAAAGCCAATTCTCTTTTCTCTTTTTTAGCCAATTTTTCCAAGAGCAATTTTTCTTCTTCTTTTAGAGCCAAACCCTCTTCTCTTTTCTCTAGCTTTTTTAATCTCTCTTTCAGTTTTTCCAAAAATTCCTTGTTTTCTTTTATTTTTTCTTTTATTTTTTCTTTTTCTTTTTCAAAAGAATTTATTCTTTCTATAATTTCCAATTCTTTTTTTTCAAAATTTTCCAATTCTTTTTCTATTTTCCATCTTTCTTCTTCTGCTATTTTCATTTCTTCTGGAGTTTTGGCTGATTTCTCTTTCAACTCAATTTCTTCCCACCCTTTCTTCACTTTTTCAATTTCTTTTTTTAATCTCTCCAAAGACAAAGTTTCTTTTTCCAATTTTTCTTTTATTTCTTTTTCTTTTATTTTTAAAATCCTGGTTTCGTATTCTCTTTTTTCTATTTCCTCTTGAATTTTGATTTTTTCTTCTCTTATGAAATCTTTTTCTTTTGAAATCCCAATTTCTTTTTTTAATCTTTCTATTTCTCCCAAAATTTCTACTTTTTCTTTCTGGATTTTTTTCTTTTCTTTCTCAACAATTTCTTTTTTCAATTCCAAAATTTTGAATTTGTTATAAATTTCCTGGAAAATTTCTTTAAATTCTTCTTTTACAATTGGAAATCCGTAGTTTTTAAAAAAATTTTCCTTTTCTTCCAATTCCTTCAGATCTGTTTTTAGAGTTCTTATTATTTTTTGCGAATTACTCATTTTTTTTCTTTATTAATTTTAAACTTATTCTTCCCATTTCGTCTATATTGACTACTTTTACTAAAACAATATCTCCAATAGAAAAAAGATCTTTGAAATTCCTTTTCATTTTTCTGTCAAAAGTTGATAAATGAACCAAACCTTCTTGACCTGGCAAAATTTCAACTATCATCCCAAACGACAAAATTCTCTTTATTTTGCCGTAAAAAACTTCACCCACATTAACTTTTTTGGTTATGTTTTTTATCCATTCTGCTGCCTTTTCAACAGCTTCTTCTTTCTCCCCTGTGATAAAAACCTTCCCCGTAGGCTCAATATCGATAGAAACTCCACATTCTTCTATTATTTCTGTAATTCTTTTTCCTCCAGGTCCAATCACATCCCTTATTTTTTCAGGATCTATTTCTAATCTGAAAATTTTTGGAGCAAAATCAGAAATTTTCTCTCTGGGTCTTTTTATTTTTTTCTCCATCAAATCTAAAATAAAATTTAATTTTTCTCTTCCAATTTTCAAAGATTTTTCCAAGATTTTTTCTGTAAAATTTTTCGTTTTCACATCAAGCTGAGTTGCTGTAATTCCGTCTCTGGTTCCAACTATTTTAAAATCCATTTCTCCAAAAGCATCCTCAAGCCCTTGGATATCAGCCAAAATTTCAAATTCTCCATTTTCTTTAGTAACCAAACCCAGCCCAATGCCAGCAACATGTTTTTTCATAGGAACCCCGGCATCAAAAAGAGCCAAAGAAGAACTACAAACAGAAGCCATTGAAGTTGAACCGTTTGAGGATAAAACTTCAGAGACTATTCTTATTGTGTAAGGGAATTGGTCAAAATCTGGGATCAAAGGTAAAATTCCTCTTTCAACTAAGAGACCATGTCCAATTTCCCTTCTCGAAGGTCCTTTTAAGGGTTTTACTTCTCCTGTGCAATATGGAGGGAAATTGTAGTGGTGTAAAAATCTCTTTTTTCCTGTAATTTCCATTCCTTCTAAAAATTGAACATCGCCTGGAGCTCCCAAAGTCAAAATTGAAAGAGTTTTTGTTTGCCCTTTTTTAAAAATGGCAGAACCATGAGTTCTTGGCAAAATTCCAATTTCAATCTCTATTTCTCTCAATTCTTCTGCTTTTCTTCCATCAAATCTTTTCCCTTTTTCAAAAACCATTTCTCTTAAAATCTCTCTCAATTTTTCTTCTAAAAATTCGTTTAAAATAAAATTTTCCAGGGGATAAATTTTTTTAACTTCTTCTTTTATTTTTTCAATTTTTTGGTCGAATTCATTTTTATCTTTTATGGGAAAAATTTTTTCCAGATTTTCTTTCAAAAATTTTTTTATTTCAATTTCTTTTTCGACAAAAAATTTTTGAGTTTCTATTTTTTCAATTTCTGAGCTTATCTGTTTTTGAAATTCTAAAATTTTTTCCAAATATTCCTTAGCAAAAACAAATGCTTTTGAAATTTCTTCTTCTGGAACTTCTTCAAAACTTCCTTCCAGGGCAGTTATTCTCAAACTATCTTTTTCTTTGATGGCTGCAAAAACAACGTCTATTTTTGAATTTTCTCTTTGTTGATAAGTTGGGTTTATTAAAAATTTTCCGTTTACTTTCCCGACTCTAACAGCAGCTAAAGGTCCTTCAAAAGGAACTGGAGAATTGAGGGCAACTATTGAAGCTCCGTTAATTGCCAAAATATCGGGATCTATTTGTCCGTCCCAGCTCAAAACCGTCGCAATTATTTGAACTTCTTTTTTAAAATCCTTTGGAAAAAGAGGTCTTATTGCTCTATCTATTAATCTGGCATTGCAGATTGCTTCTTCAGTTGGCTTTAATTCTCTTTTTATGAATTTTGGTCCCCTTATCTTTCCTGCTGCATAATATCTTTCTTCGTATTCAACAGATAGGGGGAAAAAAGAAATTTCATTTATTTGTTCTTTTGCAAAACTCAAAGTTACCAAAACTACAGTTTCTCCCATTTTAACAATGGCTGAGGAAGGGGCCAATTCCGCAAAATTTCCTTTTTCGATCTCTAAAATTTTTTCTCCGATTTCTAATTTAAAACTTTCCATTTATTTTCTCTCTTTTATTAAGAAAAGAAATTTCTCTGGTTGTTTTTCTATGTCGAAAAATTCATCGGCAGCATTTTTCAATTTTTGAGAACAAGTTTTCCCAAAGGCAACAATTTCAACTCTCTTTCCCTGTTGCTGTAAATATTCAACTAGTTGCAAAAAATCTCCATCCCCAGAAAACAAAATTATGGTATCTACTGAAGGAGCTATTTTTATAGCATCGACAGTAATTCCCACATCCCAATCTCCCTTTTTAAATCCAGAAGAATATTCCTGGAGATTTTTTAATCTCATTTCAATTCCTAAATTTTTTAATGCCTTGAAAAAAGATTTTTCTTCTCCAGATTTTGTTTTTATTCCATAAGCTAAAACTCTTATAACAATCCTGTTTTTAATCACGTTTTTTAACAATTCTCTAAAATTGACTCTAGCTTGATAGAGGTTTTTTGCTGAATGATAAAGATTGGCAACATCTATAAATAAGGCTACTCTTTGACCAGAATAATTGACTATCATTTTTTTCCGATTTTTTTCAAAATTTTCTCGTAAGATTCTTTGTCAGTTTTTTTCAAATAGTTTAGAAGTTTCCTCCTTCTTCCTATCATTCTCAAAAGTCCTCTTTTTGAGCTTTTATCTTTTTTGTGAATTTTCAAGTGCTCAGAAAGTTTTTCAATTTTTTTTGTTAAAAGTCCAATTTGAATCTCAACAGATCCAGTGTCATTTTCCTTCTTTTTAAATTCTTCGATTATTTTTTGTTTTTCTTGCTGAGTAAGCATTTTCAAAATATTCTAAAAAATTTTCTTAAAAAAAGCAATGTGCCCCGCGAGGGATTCGAACCCCCATTTACGCCTTAAGAGGGCGCTGTTCTGCCAATTGAACTAGCGGGGCAAAATTAGAATTGAGGACACCAGACATAATTTGGTGCAAATGTTCTAATTATTCCAACCAATATTCTCAACAATAAATAGGCCACAAAAAAAGCTATGACAACTAACATCAATTTTTCTTTCCCCTTTCTTATCGATTCTGGATCACCAGCACCAAGCAAGAAATAAATTGCAGCAACTACCAAAAAAACAGCAGCAAAAGTAAATAATAAATTTCTGATCTCTACAGCCAAATTACATATCCTGGGAAGAATATCAGTTTCTATTTCGTTAATTAACCTTGTAATTTCTCCTACTCCAAACATAATTTTTGCCTCCGGCAGGATTCGAACCTGCAACCCAGGGTCCGAAGCCCTGTACGTTGTCCAATTACGCTACGGAGGCAATTAAATTTTATCAAAAAAATTTAGTAAAATAAAGGAGATGGAAATTCCAAACGAGGTTTTATCAATTTTGGAAAAACTAAAAAAATCAGGATTCGAAGCCTATATTGTAGGAGGTTGTGTTAGGGATTATTTGAGAGGAGAAAAACCTTCTGATTGGGATATAACCACTAATGCTAAGCCAGAAGAAATTTTGAAAATTTTCAAAAAAAGTTATTACGATAACAAATTTTTCACAGTTACTGTTTTGACACAATCTGAAGACCCAACTTTAAGAGAAGTTGAAATAACTACTTTTAGAAAAGAAGGCAAATATTCTGACAAAAGACATCCAGATAAAGTTGAGTTTGCAAAAACTTTAAAAGAGGATCTTTCAAGGAGAGATTTTACAATCAATGCAATGGCAATCGATGTTTTTGATGGAAAAATAAAAATTGTAGATCCTTTTTTGGGGAGAGAGGATTTGAGAAAAAAAATAATCAGAGCTGTTGGTGACCCCAAAGAAAGATTTTTGGAAGATCCCTTAAGAATGCTCAGAGCGGTCAGATTTTTGGTTACTTTAGGGGAAGGGTGGCAAATAGAAGAAAAAACTGCCTTGGCGATAAAAGAAAATTCAAGCTCGATCACTTACATTTCGTTTGAAAGGATAAGAGATGAATTTTTAAAGATTATAAATTGTCAAAGAGCAAAAGATGGGATAGAATTTTTGAGAGAATTTGGATTGCTAAAATATTTTTTAATAGAGTTGGAAGAATGTTATGGCGTGAGCCAAAACAAGCATCATATTTTTGATTGTTGGGAACATTCCCTGAGAAGTTTGGATTTTGCTGCAAAAAACAATTTTCCAGAATGCGTAAGATTGGCAGCTTTATTTCACGATATCGGAAAACCGAGAACAAAAAGAGGAGAGGGTCCAGATGCAACTTTTTATGGACACGAAGTTGTTGGAGCTAAAATGACAGAGAAAATAATGAGAAGGTTAAAGTTTAAAAAAGAAATGATAGATAAAGTTGTTACTTTGGTGAGGTGGCATCTTTTTTATTACAATCCAGGCGAAGTTAAAGAAAGCGCAGTTAGAAGATTAATAAAAAAAGTCGGTTTGGAAAACATGGAATATTTGATCCAATTAAGAATGGCAGATAGGGTGGGAAGCGGAGTAAAAAAAGCGGAACCCTATAAACTAAGGCATTTAAAATACATGATAGAAAAAGTTTCTCGAGATCCAATTTCTCCAAAGATGCTTAAAATAAAAGGCGATGATGTGATGAGAGTTTTGGAAATTGGACCTTCTCCTAAGGTTGGACAAGCTTTGATTATTTTGTTAAAAGAAGTTATGGAAGACCCAAAAAAGAATGAAAGAGATTATTTGATAGAGGAGTTAAAAAAGATGAAGGAAATGAAAGAAGAAGATTTTCTGAAAAAAGCTTTTGAGGCAAAAAAATGGCTAGAAGAAATTGAGCAAAAAAGAGATGAGATGACAAAGAAAAAATATTGGGTTTTTTGACGGGGCATAGTATAGTGGTAGTACGCACCCTTCGGGAGGGTGAAGGCTGGGTTCAATTCCCGGTGCCCCGAAAAATATGGAGGAAGAATTTTTAGAAGAAGAGGAAGAAGAGAAAAAGGTTTGGGCGCTACCAAAATTCTTTTTAGGAATTGGAATTTTCCTTTTGGTAGTTTCTTTGATCGCTCTTTTTCAGGTTTCCAAAACTGTCAAAAAACACTTGGATTTGAAAAAACAAATTTCAGATCTCCAAAAATCAAAACAAGAAATCGAAAAAAAATATACTGATTTATCTGAACAATTGACAAAAACTAAAATAGAGTTAGATAAAGCTTTAGAAAGAGAAGGAGAAATTACAGAATGGGAAGAATTTCGTTTTGAGGATTTTAGTTTCTCTTATCCAAAAAAATGGGGAAAGCTAAAACCTTTCATGAAAACAGAAAACATTTTAGGTTTCACTACAGAATCACCAGAAGTTGAAGTTGGATTTTTCTACAAAGAACAAAATGCAATCTCTTATGTTTTAAAAACAGTTGAACATGTTGTTGTTTTCCCCCCTCCAAAAGAAACTGGCTATTATACTAAAAAAGAAGAAAAAACTCCAACCTCAACGATATTTTTTGAAAAAGTTCTCAAAGTTATCCTTCCTGGTAAAAAAATAATTCCCGTTTTCTATCTTTATCCTAATTATTTTTTAACAGATCCAAATGCTTTAAATCAAAGTCCTTTGGGAATAACCAACATTAACATTTCTCCAAATTTAGAGTACATTTATTTTTTAATTTTTGGCAAGGATTGGAGCGTTCCAAAATTCTTGAGGTTGAAAGATTCTGTCGATGTTTTAGAAAAAGGAATACCAGCTCGTCATTGGTTCGATCCATTTTCCGATGTTTACTGGTTTGAAAACAGCGAAATTTTAGCAATTTCAGTAACTCCTTTATTTTTGTCAATGTACGGGGTTTATGAAATGGAAGGGCAAGTGATTCCTCCTTTTCCCCAAACAGAAATGACTCCCTCTGAAATAGCAATATATTTGTCTGAAAGAAAAAACCCAGAGAAATTAGAAAAAATAATTTCTTTAGATTTTAACTCAAACAAAAATGTCTTTTTTAAAGATTTGAAAATTTCTGGCAATTATCTTTATTTTTCCTCTTACAAAAAGATTTTCGAACCAATTACCAGAAAAAGACAAATAATAAAACTCGATGATTTTCGCTACGATTTGAGCAAAAAACAAACTGAAAAATTCAACCCAGCTACCAACCAATACGAGCCTTTTCCTCCAAAAAAAGAGAAAGAGTAGATTCGTGGAAAAGAAAAAACTTGGAAAATTTGGTGAAGATTTGGCTGTGAAATACTTGAGATCTAAAGGCTACAAAATTTTAGAAAGAAATTTTTGTTTTTATTTTCCAAAAAATAAATTGAAAGGTGAAATAGATATTGTTGCTCAAAAAGGCAAAATTATTTTTTTCTTTGAAGTGAAAACCTTAAAAGAAAACGAGAATTTTTTACCAGAAGATAAATTCGATTTAAAAAAGAAAAAAAATTTAATTTTTGGAGCAAAAGTTTGGCTTTTGAAAAACAAAATTCCTTTAGATTCTGAATGGCAAATAGATTTTTTGGGAATCAGATTTGATGAAAAAAATTTTAAAATTTCTCATTTTGAAAACGTAATCGAAGATAGTTTTTAAACTTTCCTTAAAATATGAACAGTTACAGAACCTCCAGTGCCTCCGATGTTGTGACAAAGCCCGATTTTTGGGATTGGCTTTACCTGTCTCTCTCTGCACCTTCCCCTCATTTGATTGACGATTTCGTAAAATTGGGCAATCCCAGTAACTGAAATTGGATGACCTTTGGCTTTCAAACCTCCAGAAGTATTTATTGGCAATTTTCCGTCCAAATTAACAATTCCTTGTCTGATCAGTTTTGCACCCTTCCCAATTTTTGCAAAACCAAGATCTTCGTAAGAGAAAAGTTCAACAGAGGTGAAGGCATCGTGAACTTCAGCAATTTGAATATCTTCTGGTTTTAACTTCGCCTTTTCAAAGGCTTTTTTTGCAGCCAAAACAGTTGCCTGAAAATGCCAGGGTTCTTCCCTTCCAAAAGTTAGAAGATAATCAGTGGCAAACCCTTCACCAACAATTTCAATATCTGTTTTCTCTGTTGAAAGGATTATTGCCGCTCCACCGTTAACAGAAAGGGCGCAATCTAACATTCTTAATGGGGAGGCAACAACAGGAGAATTTTTGATTTCTTCTAAAGAAACCGGTCTTTTGTAATAATAAGCTTTTTCGTTCAAAGTTGCATTTTGATGATTTTTGTAAGCTATCAAAGCCAAATCATCCATAGTTGCATCATACTTTTGCATGTATTGTTGCCAAACTAACGCATTTTGGACTGGAAAAAGCATTCCTTCTGTTTGTTCAATTATCCTTTCTGCAGCAGACAAAATTTTATCTGTTGTATCTTCTGATATTGAAGTCACCACTTTTTCGCCTGCCAAAACTAAAATGTTTTTAAAATTTTTCATCTGCAAAGCAGTCCAAATAGCTACTCCTCCTCCAGCACAAACTGCAGGAATTTCAATTATGGGAACTTTTGTTTTAAAAAGATCTGCCAAAAAAGAAGTTTTGTGCGTCTGGTGTTCTTGAGAAGGAGTACTACAAGATGAAATTGAAGTAAAAATTATCAAGTCTATTTGGGAAATTTTCATTTTAGCATCTTCTAAGGCTTCCAAAGCTGCTTCAAAAGCAAATTGCCACCATTCTTTCTGGGAATAATCAAATTTTGTCATGCCAACACCTTTCACATACATGATTTTATGCTCCAAATCTTCTTTCCCTTTTTAAAAAATCTTTTATTATTTTTTCAAATTTTGATGGTGAAAAATCGGGGTAGTAAGTTTTTAAAAAAGCAAATTGAGAATAAGCTGTATGCCACATCATCACTCCTGCAGAATTGTGAGGATCTTTTTCACATCCAGTTCTGATTATCAAATCAACTGGTGGTAAAAACCCTGTTGGTAAATTTTTAAGAATTGTTTTTTCATCAACGTTTTTTGGATTTTCTTTGACGATTTTTTTGATGCAAGATTCCATTTCTTTTTTACCATCGTAAGCTAAAAGTATCGTCAAAAAATAATTTTTGAATTTTTTCGTTTTTTCGATCACTTTTTCAATCAAATTTTTTAAATCTTCTGGCAATACTTCTCTCCAATTTCCAACAACATTAACTTTTACTTTTTCTCTTTCAATTTCTTTTTCTTTGAGAAGTTTTTCAAAATATTCTTTGTAAATTTTGATTAAAGTCTTAACTTCTTCTTTTTCTCTTTTTTTGAGATTGTCAAGGGAACTTGCCCAAATCGTAAAATACTTAATTTTTAAATCTCTCGCTTTTTTCAATATTTTCTCTGTGACTTTTGCCCCTCTCCAATGACCTTCAGAAACTGGGAGGTTTTTCTTTTTTGCCCATCTTCTGTTTCCATCTGGAATTAGCAAAACATGTATTTTTTTCATTTTAGTATTTTACCATTTAGCTTCGTGAATTTTCAACAAATAACCCAAATAATTGACGATAATGTGCAAAAAGAAAGTGATTAAAAAAAGTTTTATCCAAAATAAAATACCAAGCTTCAAAAAAGGTTCCAAAAAAATAAAACAACCAATAACGTAGTTAGTCTGGTCAAAAGGTAAAAAAGGAGCTCCTGGTTTCAGTTTCAACCTTCTTTTGATGAAAGCAAAAAAGAGATCTCCAAAAACAGTTCCAAAAGAAATTAAAAAACCAAAAAGGAAAATGTTTATTTTTTCATAGTCTAAAATGCTGATTTTTTTGAAAAAATCAAAATGAAAAAAAATTCTTTGCAAAAAAACAGTTACCAAAGCCACTAAAAATTCAAAAATTACACCTCTCCAGGTTTTGTGATTCCCCAAAAGAGGTTGACCAAAAAATTTTTTTCCAAAATCAACAGGTTTTTCTAAAGGTTGCAAAATCTTAAATTTTTTTGCTAAAGGAGGGCTCATGTTGGCAAGATAAGCTGGTAAGAAAAAATAAATTATTTTTTCGATCATCGAAAATGATATAATAAAACATGGGGTTTTATCAATGTCCAAATTGTAAAAAAATTTGGCAATACAGAATTGAGAAATGTCCAGATTGTTTCCAGAATTTAAAAAAATTAGAGAGTAAAAATTTGAAAGTCATTGGAGTTTCTAGAGTAAACATTCCAACTTTTTTGCACCCTCAAATTCCCTATTTTGTTTTACTTTTGGAAGATGAAAATAAAAATCGTTTTGTGTTTAAATCTGAAAAAGAATACAAAATTGGAGATTTTTTTGAATTAGAAAAAGCAAAAAGCAAAGAGGCTGTTGCCATTTGGAGGATAAAATACGATTTTAAAGAGGCGATTGAAAAAACTTTAGAACTTTTGGGAGATTTTGATTTTGAAAACAAAAAAATTTTAATTTTACCAACTTTGGAAACACCAGTTCATCCTCATTTGAGAGAAAATACTTCTCCAGAATTTCTCAGAGCTGTTTTGGAGTTTTTGCTAGAAAGAGGAGTGAAAGAAAAAAACATTAAAATAGTCAATCAAAGTTTTAACCAGTTTGAAATTGGTGCCTGTGCTTTTAAATCCCAGTTACTTTTTGTTGCCCAATCTTTCTCTGTAATCCCAAAGGATTTAGCCCAAGGTGAATTTTTGAAAAAAGGTAAATTTGAAATAACAGCAGAAGTTTTTGACTCAGACATTATTTTAAATTTACCCATTTTGAAAACAACAACTACTCAATCTTTGGATAACATCTTAAAGCTTTTGAAAAAAGAAAATTTCCTTTCTTTAGAGTATCTTTCTTCGAAAGAAGAAATTTTAAAAGAAATTTTTCAATTTTTACCCCCAGTTTTGACAATAGCTGAAGCAAATTATATCAAAAGAGAAAATAGGACAATTTGCGCCCTTTATTTGGTTTTTTCTTCTTTCAATCCATTCAATTTAGAAAGAGTTTTTTATGAAGTGATAAAAAAAGAACCACCCAAAATCATAAAAGAGATTGAGATAGAAAAAATTGAAATTTTGGGAAGGAAAATAAAAGAAGTCCAACTTGAGGTAGAAACTTTACCTTAATAAAATGAGTTACAAAAGAGAAGAAATAAAAAAAGTTTTACCTTACAAAGAGCCGTTTTTGTTTTTAGATGAAGTCACAGAGATTGGAGATGATGAAATTTCAGGCTATTATCAGACATCGGAAAAAGATTATTATTTTGAAGGACATTTTGTTGATTTTAAAATCATGCCAGGAGTTTTAATAGTTGAAGCTTTGGCCCAGCTTTCAACATTTCATTTAAGGCAAAAAAGAGTAAAGAATCATCAAGATTACCATTTTTTAGCTTACAAAGTAAGAGGAGTTGAATTTTTAGAACCAATTTTCCCAGGCGACAAAATAGAACTTTGGGCAAAAATTTTAAATTTTATCGAAATTGACGAAAATCGAAAAATTGCTAATATTTTAGCTAAAGCTTTTGTTGAAAAAAGGTTAAAATGCGAAGCTAGGTTTTCAGTTTTCATAATAAAGAAATCAGAATTTTTCCCCAAAAAATGGTCGGCCAAAAAGTAAAAGAATTTTTCCAAATAGAATACCCAATTTTGCAAGCTGGATTTTCAGGGATTGACGCAAAATCTGTTTTGCCAGTTTGTGAAGAAGGAGGTTTGGGAGTTTTGGGAGTCGGTTTGAAATCTCCAGAATGGTTAAGAGGACAATTGGAGGAAATTCAAAAAAACACTCAAAAACCTTTCGGAGTAGAAATTTTTGTTCACCATCCAAAAATTGGCGAAATTTTTAAAGTGCTTTTAGAAAAAAGGGTAAAATTTGTTTTTACAGATGGAGGAAATCCCCTTCCTCTTTTTCCTTATTTTGAAAGCGCAAACATAGAAGTTATTCCTGTAGTGCCCACAATTAGATTGGCAAAGAAAATGGAAGAAAACGGAGCCAAAATTGTTGTTTTGAAAGGAAGAGAAAGCGGTGCCTTTACAGGAATTTTCCCAGTTTTCCCGATGATTAGCTTAGCAAAAAAAATTTTAAAAATACCTTTAATTGTTAGGGGAGGAATTTACGATAAAATGACAGCAAAAGTTGCTTTTTTGTTGGGAGCTGATGGAATTCAAATCGGAACAAGATTGATAACAACTTTTGAATCTTCTTTTCCCCAAGCTTACAAGCAAAAGATAATATCTGCTCAATCTGATGATGTGAAAATCATCTTGGATTTTACAAATTATCCTCTTTCAGTAATAAAGAATGAGTTTTCTGAAAGAATGGAAAAATTGAAAGAAAAAAATGCTTTTCCAGAAGAAGTTAATTTTGAAAAGATTTTTGGTGAAATCAACTTAGAAAATGTTGAAGAAATTCCTGTTTTTGGTGGAATTTCAGCTATTGCAATTAATGAGTTGAAATCAACAAAAGAAATTTTCAAAGAAATTTTTGAAGAGGCTACAAAAGATTTAGAAAAATGAATTTTTTTACTTCTCAAATTGCAAAGTTTCTGTTGAAAAAACCAGTTTTCAAATATTTAATCAAAGAAATTTATGGTTTGGAAAATGTTCCCAAAGGAAATTTTATTTTAGCTTCAAATCATCAAAGTCACTTGGATCAGATTTGCAACGGTGCTGTTTTGATTCTTTCTGGTCATTACAATTTTCATTTTTTAGGCCAAACAGATAGATATTCTGGAATCACAAAAATTTTTTTGTACATTTTGTATTTTTTGACAGGAACGATTCCAGTTAACAGAAACGATCCTCTTTCTAGGAAAAAAGCATTAGAAAAGGTGATCGAAAAATTGAATCAAAAAAAAGTTGTTATCATTTATCCTGAGGGAACAAGATCTCGTGATGGTAAAATTGGTAAGCCAAAATTGGGAATGGCAAAAATAGTTTTGAAAACAAAAGTGCCCGTTTTGCCAGTAGCCATAAAGGGAAGTTTTGAAAGTTTGAAACCAGGGGAAGTCTTTCCAAAATTAGAAAGGTTAATTGTCATAAAAGTTGGCAAACCATTGTATTTTGAAAAAGAGATAGAAATGGCAAAAAATTTAGATGAATCTTCAAATGATTACCAAAATTTGCTTGAAAATATCACCCAAAAAATAATGGAAGAAATTAAGATCCTTTACCAACAGCTAGAAACTAAGGTATAATTTTTTTAGTGATAAAAAAAGTTTTAATAGCCAACAGAGGAGAAATAGCAATAAGGATAATTAGGGCTTTGAAGGAACTTGGCATAAAATCTGTAGCCCTCTGTCCAAAAAAGGGAGAAGAAAAAAATTTTAGAGAATGCGAACTTGCAGATGAATTTTTTTATCTAGATGAAGAAGGAGTTTCTGGTTATTTGAATGCTCAAAAAATTTTAAGAATTTCAAAAAAATCTCAGTGCGATGCTATTCATCCAGGATATGGATTTTTAGCTGAAAACGGGGATTTTGCTGAACTTTGCGAAAAAAATGGAATAATTTTTATAGGTCCCCCATCTTCCATCTTAAAAATTTTGGGGGATAAAATTGAGGCAAAGAAAATTGCAAAAAAATGCGGACTTCCAGTTTTAACTGGAGAAGAAAAAGTTGAAGAAGGAAAAATAAAAAAAGTTATCAAAAAATTGAAACTTCCAGTAATACTCAAAGCAGCTGATGGTGGTGGAGGTATTGGAATTGAAGTTATCACTAAAGACAATATCAAGGGGTTGAAATTTATCGTAGAAAAATTAAAGAGGATAAGTTTTAGTGCATTTGGAAAATTCTCCGTTTTTGTCGAAAAATATTTACCCAATGCTAGGCATATTGAATTTCAGATTTTGGGAGATGGAAAAAAATTTTTGCATTTTTTCGAAAGAGAATGCTCAATCCAGAGGAGGTACCAAAAATTGATAGAAGAAGCTCCTTCTCCTTTTTTGGATGAAAAATTGAGAAAAAAAATGGCAAAGTCAGCTTTGAATTTGGCAAAGTATTTGAATTACAAGAGCTTGGGGACAATTGAATTTTTAGTCGACGAACAAAAAAATTTCTATTTTATAGAAGTCAACCCACGTCTCCAAGTTGAACATCCAGTGACAGAAGCAATCACCGGAGTTGATTTGGTTAAAGAGCAAATAAAGATTGCCCAAGGAGAAAGTATTTCAGTAAAACAAGATGATTTGGAAATTTTTGGTCATGCTGTTGAATTTAGGATAAACGCAGAAGATCCTCTTTCAGATTTTGCGCCATCTTTTGGCGAAATAAAAAAATGGCAAATGCCAGAAGGAAGCGGAATTCAAATTCATAGTTTTTGCAGAGTTGGTCAAAAAATTTATCCTTATTTTGATCCACTTTTGCTAAAATTGGTTGTCTGGGGAAGAAATAGGAAAGAATGTTTAAAAAGAGCAAAAAGAGCTTTTGAAGAAATAGAAATCGAAGGTGTAAAAACAAACATTTGCCTTTACAAATTTATTCTTGAGAATCAAAAATTTTGGGAAGGAAAAATCTCTACAGATTTTTTGAAAAAAGAAAAAATTGTTGAACAATTAAAAGAAAAATTTTCAAAGGTTGAAAAAGAAAAAGAGGAGAAAGAGGAAGAGGAAGAAAAAATAGCATTTTTGGTAGCTTCCCTTTACAAGTTAGTCAAAGAAGAAAAGAAAGAAGATTTTGATAAATGGAGATTTTTTTCAAGGTTTGAATCTTTAGATTGATGAAAAAAATTTTAAAATTTAAAGATAAAGAGTACGAAATTGAAATCGAAAAAATATCAGAAAATTTTATTGTCGTAAAAGTCAACCAGAAAAAATATTTTTTTGACCTCGAAAAAGAAGAACCAGAAATTTTGGAAGAAGAAATTCTAAAAAAAGAAATTTTAGAAACAATTGCCAAAAAGGAAAAGGAGGAAAAAATCAAAGAATTGAAAGCTCCTTTGCCAGGTGAAATTTCTGCCATCTTTGTCAAAGAAGGAGATTTTGTTAACCTAAATCAAAGATTGCTTTGTATTGTTTCGATGAAAATGGAAAATGAAATTTTATCTCCAACAGAAGGTAAAATAAAAGAGGTTAAAGTAAAAGTTGGTCAAAAGGTCCAAAAAGACGATTTGTTGATCGTTTTTGAAAATGAAGTTTAAAATAATAGAGTTTGAAAAATTACCTTCAACTCAACAAAAACTGGTTGAATTGGCAAAAGAAAAAAAAGTTAAACCTTGGACAGTTATTGTTGCCAAAGAGCAAACGGAAGGAAGGGGAAGGGAAGAAGGGAGAATTTGGTTTTCAGCAAAAGGTGGTCTTTATTTTTCTGTTTTGCTTCCAAGCTTGTGCATTGAAGATGTTGAATTGTTGAGCATTTTGTTGTCATTTTCTGTAGCCAAAGTTTTAAAAGAAAAATTTAATGTTGAAATTTGGATTAAATTACCAAACGACATTTATCTCAACCAGAAAAAAATTTGCGGCATTTTAACTCAAAATTTTTTCGTTGGCAAAGATACTCTTTTTACTGTAGCCGGTATAGGTTTGAATACTAATTTAGAAGATTTTCCAGAGGATTTGAAAGAAAAAGCGACATCGCTTAAAATTGAATTGAAAAGGGAAATTGACAATAAAGAAATTTTGGAAGAAATTTTAAAGGAAATTTCAAAAAATATTTTAGCAATATCTAGATGATGGAAAAAGAAATTGAAAAATTAAAACAATTGACAGAAAAAACAAAAGATAAAGAATTGGTTGAAAAGCAACATCAAAAAGGAAAACTTTCTGCCAGAGAAAGGATTGAGCTTTTGTTAGATCCTGATACCTTTCAAGAACTAGATCCCTTTGTCGAAAGCAGAGTTAGTGAGTTGGGGATGGATGCCAAAAAATTTCCTGGAGATGGAGTTGTCAGCGGTTTTGGTCAAATTCAAAGAAGGAAAGTTTTTGTTTACGCCCAAGATTTTTCTGTAATCGGTGGTTCTTTAGGGGAACAGCATGCAAAAAAAATAGTTAAAGTTTATCAGATGGCAAGAAAAACTGGTTGTCCGATAATCGGAATTTTGGATTCTGGAGGAGCCAGGATTCAAGAAGGAATATTATCTTTGGAAGGCTATGGTGAAATTTTCAGAGAGCAAGTTAAAGCCTCTGGTGTCATTCCTCAAATTGTTGTTTTGTTAGGACCTTCAGCTGGAGGAGCTGCTTATTGCCCGGGTTTGGCAGATTTTGTTTTCATGGCAGAGGGAATTTCTTACATGTTTATTACAGGACCTGAGGTTATAAAAAAAGTAACCAAAGAAGAAGTTACTTTCGAAGAACTCGGGGGAGCCAAAGTTCAGCATGAAATTTCAGGTTGTTGTCATTTTGTTTTTTCTTCAGAACCCGATTGTTTTTTAGCTGTTAAAAAACTTTTGAGTTATTTGCCCCAGAACAATTTAGAAGATCCTCCAAAACAAAAAGGAGTTTTGTCTACAATTTTTGAAATGGGAGAAGGTTTTAACCCTCTTGACATTTTACCAGAAGAGGAGAACAAATCTTACAACGTGAAAGATTTGATAGCTGGAATTTTTGACAAAAATTCTTTTTTTGAAATTCAAGAAAATTTTGCACAGAATGTAGTTTGTGGTTTTGCCAGGTTGAACGGATGGGTTGTTGGTGTTGTTGCCAATCAACCAAAATTTTTGGCAGGAGTTTTAGATATTAACAGCTCAGATAAAATAGCTAGGTTTGTGAGGTTCTGCGATTGTTTTAACATTCCCTTGATTACCTTAGTTGATTGTCCAGGATATTTACCAGGAAAAGACCAAGAGCACGGAGGAATCATTAGACACGGAGCTAAAGTTTTGTATGCATTCGCTGAAGCTTCAGTTCCAAAAATTTCTGTGATTTTAAGAAAAGCTTTCGGGGGAGCCTACATTGCCCTTTGTTCAACTGGTTTGGGTTTTGACAAGACAATTGCCTGGCCAGGAGCAAAAATTGGAGTTTTAGGTCCAGAAGAGGCAGTAAGAATAATTTTTAAAAGAGAGTTGGAAACTCAAAAAGGAGATTTTGAAAAGAAAATGATTGAATTTTTAAAAGAAAAAATTTCAGCTTTTGAAGCAGCAAAACTTGGAAAGATAGATTTAATAATTCATCCAAAAGAAACCAGGAAAGTTTTAATAAATTTATTGGAAGCTTTGTTGAGAAAAAGAGAAGAGAAAGTTCCCAGAAAACACGGAAATATCCCTCTTTAGTTTTTCAATTTTTTGATGATGAATTTTAGCCAGGGGACGTATTTTTTTTCGTTTTTTTTCAAGTCTTTTTCCAAATCTTTAAATTCTACCCATTTGTAATCTTCAACTTCATTCTTGTTTATTTTCACTTTTCCATAAATTTTTCCTACAAAAACATGATCGATTTCATTTTCTATCAATTTTCCAACTCTCAATTTGTATTTTACTTTTCCTAATTTTTTTAAATTTTTAACTCCAACTCCTAATTCTTCTTTCAACCTTCTTTTTACAGCTTCTTTTAAACTTTCTCCTTCTGTTGGATGGGAACAACAACTGTTTGCCCAAAGCCCTCCAGAATGGTATTTCTTTTTGGCTCTTTTTTGGATTAAAATTTTTCCGTTTTTGTCAAACAAAAAAACAGAAAATGCTCTATGTAGTTTCCCTTCAACATGAGCTTTTAACTTTTCTTCAACTCCTATTTTTCTATCGAATTTGTTTACTAAAATCACTTTTTCCTTTTTCATATTCTTTGAAAATAAAGTAAAGCTTTAAAAACCTTGACCAATTTTTCCTCAAATTTTTTTTCTTCAAAAATTCTTTCAAAAGCTCCTTTTTTATTCCTTCTTTCTTTAACTCAAAAAGATCAATTTTCATTTTTTCAAAGACTTCAGCCCCTTCTTTTAGAGTTTGATTTTCAAAAGAATAAAAGATTTTTGAAGCTAAAAGCAAAGATTTTTTCAATTGAGGCATTTTTTTTATATTCTCTTTGAAAATTTTTGGGTTTCCTTTTAAAATTGACTTTGCTGCTAACTTTCCTGCCAAAATTGCAGGACCTATTCCACCCCCAAAAATTGGATCAGCCATTCCCCCAGCATCACCGATTAAAAAACAATTGTTTTTAAAATGATCCAAATTCGCTCCTCCAGTGGGAACGACTCCGCTTTTGTTTAAAATTAATTTTGTCTTTCCGTAATTTTTTTCGACAACATTTTTCAAAAACCATTCAAAAGAATTTTTCAAATTTCCTTTCCCCCCAACTCCAACATTCGCTAAATTTTTTCCTTTTGGGAAAATCCAGGAATAACCAAAAGGAAATTTTTCTCTGTCGAAAAATATCTTTATTCTGTCCGTTTCTATTTCATTTTCAATTTCAACAAGGTACTGGAGGCAGGGAAAATAAATTAAATCTTTATTAAAGACTTTTTTCCTTACCAAAGAAGCTGGTCCATCAGCTCCGATTAAATAACGACATTTGAAAACTCTGTTTCTTTGAGTTTTCACTATCCAAAAGTCTGATTTCCTTTCAACATCGATTGCTTTTTCTTCGAGAAAAATTTCAATTTTCAATTTTTTTGCCAGCCATTTTTCAAATTTTTCTCTGTCTAGAATAAACAATTTTCCTGGCAAAATTACTTTTTTTTCTTCTGGTAAAAAAATTTCGCATTCTTTTATTTCAGCGACAACCCATTCTTTTTCTGGTTGAAAGCCCATGTTGACTAAAAATTCTTCAGCCAAACCTTCACCGCATTGAACTGGCTTTCCAATCTCTTGTTTTTTTTCTAAAATAGCTCCTTCTTTCAAAAAAATTCCAGCAGACAAACCTGCAGGTCCTGCTCCTAAAATTAAAGTTTCAAAATATTTTTCCATTATGTTATTTTAGCAAGGAAAACCAAAAAAAGCGAGAAAATATTGTAAAAATCCAAAATTTTGTAATTTTTGAATTTGAGGAAAAAAAGCAAAAAAAGAAAGCTCAAAATCAAAAACAAAAAAATGAATTTTTTTATCACTAAAAAAGGGAAAAGCAAAAAAATAGGATAAAGAGAAGTTAAAAAATTCAAAATTTTTTCTGAATTTTCTTTTCCAAGAAAACAGGCTGTTGTTTTTAAACCAGCTTGCTTGTCGAAAAAATAATCTTCAACATGATTTCTCAATTCAAGAAGTACTGAAAAATAAAAAATGACAACAGAAAGTATTCCTTCTAAATTCCCTATTTTCTGAGAAAGAGCCAAAAAAGGAGCTAAAAAGAAAAAAACACCCCCGTAAAAACCATGAGATATTAAATCCAAAAATGGTTTTCCTTTCAGTCTCATTGGAGGGACAGAATAAAAAATTACTGTTAAAACACCAAAGAGAGAAAAGAGAAAAAAATTTTTGTTAAAAATCAAAGAAAGAAAAAGACCAAAAAAACAAAGAAAAAAACAAATAGCCATTGCTTTTTTTCTTGAAATTTTTTTCTCCAAAATTAAATTGATTTTTGAAAGATGGAATTTATCTTCTTTTAAGTCAAAACAATCGTTGAGCAAAAAACCAAAACCCAAAAAGAGAAAAAAAGTAAGATACAAAAGAAAAATTTTTTCCAAAGGAAAAAGGTAACCTTTTGCCATCAAAAATCCAAAAAGAGAAATTAACAAAAAAGCTCTCCATTCTTCAATTCTTAATAGTTGGAGAAATTTTCTCATATTTTTCTTGAGATTAAAAAGGAAACAAGTTGCTTTAACAATTCTCTGGCTTTCGATTTTTTGAAGATTTTTTCGATATCCTTTTCAACTTTTTCTTTCAAACTTTCTGCTATTTTTTTTGCTTCAAAAATGGCACCGCATTTTTCCATCAATTTTATTGCCTCTTTTTTTTCAGAAATTGTATTTCCCTTTTTGTCCAAAATTTTGATCAATCTTTTTTTCTTTTTTTGAGGTAGTTTTTTCAAAGATAAAATTACGATTAAACTCCTTTTTCCCTCTTCGATGTCATTTCCAAAGCTTTTTCCGAATTTTTCTCTTTCTTTCCCTTTTAAAGTCAAATCTAAAATATCATCTTGAATTTGAAAAGCAATTCCCGTCAACTCTCCTATTTTTCCTATTTTTTCAAGGAATATTCCATCTTTTTCAGCTAAAGCTCCTGCTAATTTCATTGAAAGCCTTGCCATACACCCTGTTTTAAAAGCAGTCATTTGAAAGTACATTTTTTCTGAAATTTTTTCTTTGCCTCCTCGGTGCCAGAAAATATCCGTTCCCTGGCCAAAATGTAATTTTTCCATTTCTTCCAAGTAAATTTCCAAAATTTTTTCATAAACTTTTTCTTTTATTTTTTTCTTATTTTCTTTTAGAATGTAAATTGGCAAAAAATACAAAAAATTCCCAGCATTCAAAGCAACATCTTCGCCAAAAATTCTATGCAATGCTAATTTTCCTCTTCTTGTTTCTGCTCTATCTTCAATATCATCGACGATTAAGCTGTTGTGGACGAGGAAATTGTTGGCGAAAAAGTTGTGAGAATTTTTTACCATCAAATCATAAACTTTACTTTCACCAAAAAAAGCAATCGAATTTACTTTTTCTTTTTTTATCCTTCTTTTAAAAATTAAAACTTCATCCCCTCTTTTTAATTCTTCAAGTTTTTTCCAAAAAAATTTGTTTTTTGTTTTTGTTAAAAAGGGATGGTTTTTTGTCGCCAAAATTTTTTCTTTTCCAGCTTTTAACAAAAAAATTTTTTTTACCCCCGTAAATTTTTTTTCAACGACAAAATCTTTTTTCAATGTTTTTCCATCTTTTGAATTCAAAATTTCATCTCCTTTTTTGATTTTTGAAATTGGAACTAAATTTCCGTTCGATTTTAGTATCAAAGTTTCTTTTGGGAGGCAACCTTCGTGCAAAATTTCTGGAATTATAGAGAAATCTTTGTATTTTTCAGGTTTTTTTCCAAGAGCTTCCAATGTCAATAAAAAAAGAGCTGGTCTCCATCTTTTCCCTCCTCTTTCTAAAAAATCCCAAATTGGATCCAAAATTGCTTTTTGAATTGCATTTTTAGAAAAAGAATAATTTGTTTTTCCACAAATTCTTTTCAACCAATCTTTGCTAACTTTTTTTGGTAAATATTTTTCTATCAGTCTATCAACTTCTCTTTTTGTTTTTTGTAGATAATCTAAGATTTCAGATGGCGAGACCTCCATCGATGTTAATTACAGCTCCTGTGATGAAAGAAGCTTTTTCTGATGCCAAAAAAACTACCAATTCAGCAACTTCTTCAGGCTTTCCAAACCTTCCCAAAGCAGTCAATTGTTTTGCCATTTGCTTTATGTTTTCTGGAAGGTTTTCTGTTAATGGGGTTTCTATGAATCCTGGACAAACTACATTGACTGTAACTCCAAACCTTCCCAATTCTTTTGCCAAAGCTTTTGTAAAACCTATGATACCAGCTTTGGCTGCTGCATAGTTTGTTTGGCCAAAATTTCCTCTTTGGCCAACAATAGAAGAAATGTTGATGATTTTTCCCTGCGAAGCCAAAATTAAAGGCAAAGCAGATTTTGTGCAATTGAAAGTTCCTGTTAGGTTAACATCGATTACTTTTTTCCACTCTTGTTGACTCATTTTGGCTAAGGTTCTGTCCATACAAATTCCAGCATTGTTTACCAAAACATCGAGCCTTCCAAAATCGTTTTCAATTTCCTTTATCATTTTTTCAACTTGTTCAAAATCAGAGACATCAGCAAAATAACAGTTTGCTTTAGTTCCCAATTTCTCAATTTCTTCTTTTACTTTTTCCAAATTTTCTTTTTGTGTCAAAATGTCGTTTAGAGCAACAATGGCTCCTTCTTTTGCAAACCTCAAAGCAATTGCTTTACCAATACCCTGGGCAGATCCTGTAACTAAAATTACTTTTTCTTTAAGCATAAATTTTCACGAATTAGAAGACCTTTTTAGTTTCCAAATTAAATTCCAACCAAAGGGCAAAAATAAACTTGCAAAAAATATTTTAAGAATATCACCAATTATAAAAGGGTAAAGACCAACTACCAATACTTTTTTCCAGCCGACAAATCTTGCTAACCAAAAAAGTCCTGGAAAATAAATTAAGACATTTCCAAGAAGCATTGCCAAAATTGCACTTTCAATTTTTCTGTCAAATCCTCTTTCGCACAAAAATCCAACAAAAAAAGCAGCCAAAACAAATCCAATAATGTAACCAAAAGTTGGGCTCATCAAATAAGCTATTCCACCACCTCTTGCAAACCAAGGAATTCCAGCTAAACCTCCAAACAAATAAAAAATTTGAGATAGAGCTCCTCTTTTTGCTCCAAGCAAAGCTCCAGAAAGCAAAACTGCAAAAGTTTGACCTGTAATGGGAACTGGTCCAATTTCAACCTTCAATTTTGCACAAATTGCAGTCAATAAAGTGAAGCTTAAAATCAAAATAGCATCTTTTAAAAAAACTAAAATTTTGTTTTCAATTTTTGGTAAAATAACATCGATCAACACCTTGGCTTTTGCTTCCATAACTATGATTTTATCTTTTCTTTTTGTTTTGTCAAGGAAAATTGTTAAACTGGTATGATGGAAGAAAAATGGAATTTAATTTTTGGAGTTGGAAGAGTTGGTGGAATGTTTTACAGAGAAATTTTGAGAAAGAATGAGAAAGTTTTTGGGATAGAAAAAAGAAAATTTGAAAATTTTTTTGTCAAGGTAGGTGGAAGTTCAGAAAAATTGGAAGTTGAAATTTTTGAAAAAATTCCAAAAGAAAGAAAAATCTCTTTTGTTTTCTTTTGCGTTAAAAATCCAATCGATGAAATTTTTGAAGACTTTTGCTACAATTTAAAAGAAGCTAAAATTTTTCCAGAAGCTATTTTTTTTCCCCAAAATGGTCTCCAAATTAGAGAAAAGGCAATTTTAAAAATAAAGAAAGTTTTTGGTGCTCTTTCTCGAAAAATCGATTTGTTGAGAATTATTTTGCTCAACTCCATTGACAAAAAAGAAAAAGAAAATAAAATTGAAATTAGTTATTCACATCCTGTGAAAATAGTTTTGGCAAAATTTTGGGGAGAAAAAAATCGTTTAACATTTTACGCAAATTACTTAAAAAAGTTTGACTTTAAAGTTTACGAATTTAAAAGAAATGATGTTGAAAATTTGGAATATTCAAAATTATTTTTGAATTTGATAGGTCTTTATTGCGCAGCAAAAAATCTTTCCATTGAAGAAGGTTTTTCAAAAAAAGATATTTTTGAAAAAGAAATTTTGAGTTTAAAAGAGTACATAAATTGCGTCCAGAAAAACAACGGAAAATTCGTAAATTTACCAGGTTATCCAGTTTCCATTTTTGCCTTTTTGATTAAAAATCTGCCCCTTCCTTTCGTTTCGCTTTTTAGAAGGGAAATTGGAAAAATTGTGGAGAAAAAAAGAGAAAAAAAACCAAAAGATATTTCAGAAATAGACTTTTATACTGGAGCAGTGGTAAAATTAGGAGAAAAGGTCAAGCTTCAAACCCCAGTAAACAAGGAAATTTTTGAGATTTTAAAATCAAAATGGATTGGAAAGAATTAAAAATGATTTTGGAAGAAATTGCCAGAGAAAGAGGCATAAACTTTGAGAAAGTTTTAGATTGTTTTGAAAGTGCTTTAGGAGTTGCCTACAGAAAAGATTATGGTAAAAAAGAGCAAAAAATTAAAGCGAAAGTTGATTTGGAAAAAGGAGAAACTGAATTTTATCAGATAAAGCTTGTTGTCGACGAAAATTATCTGAAAGAAAACAACTTAAAATTCAACGAAGAAAAACACATTTTTTTGGAAGATGCCAAAGAAATAGATCCTACAATTCAAGTAGGTCAAGAAATTAAGTTTTTGTTGGAAAAGAAAACAGATTTTGGAAGAATTGCTGCTCAATCTGCTATGCAAGTTCTTTTGCAGAGATTAAAGGAAACAGAAAGAGAAACTATTTACGAAGAATTTAAGAAAAAAGAAGGAGAAATAGTTTCTGGAATTGTTCAAAGGGTTGAGAGTAAAAATGTTATTTTTGACCTTGGAAAAACCTTAGCCATTTTACCAAAAGAAGAACAAATACCCAACGAATTTTACAGACCAGGGCAGAGGTTGAAAGCATATTTACTTTCTGTTGAGATGATAAAAAAAGGTCCCCATTTGATTTTATCTCGAGCTTTCCCAAAATTCGTGACAAAACTTTTTGAATTGGAAGTTCCAGAAATTGCTCAAGGTCAAGTAAAAATAGTTTCCATTGCCAGGGAACCTGGTTTGCGAACAAAAATTGCAGTTCATTCTCTCGACCCAAAAATTGACGCCATAGGAGCGGTCGTTGGTCATAGAGGAAGTAGGATAAATTCTGTGGTTTCTGAATTGGGAGGGGAAAAAATTGATGTTATCCTTTATTCTGAAGACCCAAAAGAGTATATAGCCAATGCTCTTTCTCCGGCAAAAGTTTTGGAAGTGAAAATAGGAGAGAAAAATACCGCTTTAGCAATTGTTCCAAAAGATCAGCTTTCATTGGCCATCGGCAAAGATGGTCAAAATGTGAGGTTGGCCGTAAAGTTGACAGGTTGGAAAATTGATGTAAAATCAATTGAGGAAGCAGAAAATGGCTTATCTCATTCCAACAATAATTGAAAAAACAAGTTACGGAGAAAGGGTTTACGATATTTATTCAAGGCTTTTGAAAGATAGAATTATTTTTTTGGGAGGACCGATTACTGATGTCGTTGCCAATTCGATAATTGCCCAATTGCTTTTTTTGGCTGCTCAAGATCCGAAAAAGGAAATTCAGCTTTACATTAATTCACCAGGAGGAGTTTTGAGTTCTGCTTTGGCAATTTACGATACGATGCAATACATTCCCTGCGAAATTTCTACTGTTTGCGTTGGTTTAGCAGCTTCTGGGGCTGCTGTCATATTAGCTGCTGGTACCAAAGGTAAAAGGTTTGCTTTGCCAAATTCAGAAATTATGCTTCATCAGGTTGCCGTTGGTGGGGAAGGAATTTCAGGACCAGCTGTAGAAATAGAAATAGCTGCCCGCTGGTTGAAAAAATTGAAAGAAAGAGTAAATAAAATTTTGGCTCATCATACTGGTCAACCTTTGGAAAAAATAGAAGCTGACACTGACAGAGAATTTTATCTTTCTGCAGAAGAAGCCAAAGAATATGGAATTATCGACGAAGTCATCACTTCTAAAAAGTAACAAAATAAAACAAAACTATGATTGGAATAACCTGGACAACCTGGATTTTACTTTTAATTTTCTCTTTTCTTTTTGGTAGAGAAATTGAAAGGAAAAAGGCAGAAAAAGAAAAAAAAGCTTTAAAACAAAGTTTTGAAATTGAATTGGTAAAAAAGAAAGAAGAATTGGAAGAAAGAGAGAGAAGGATTTTTAGGGAAAAAGAAATTTTGATTGAAAGGGAAAAGTCTGTTGAAGAAAAAAAGAGAGAATTGGAAAAAAAAGAAAATGAAATTTTACAGCTTCAAAAAGAATTGGAAGAAAAAAAGAAAAGAGAAATTCAGATTTTAGAACAAAAAGCAAATCTCACAAAGGAAGAAGCAAAGAAAATGATTTTGGATTTGGTTGAAAAAGAATATCAAAAAGATATTTTAGAAAAGATTGGGAAGTTAAAAAAAATTTCTTTTGATGAGTTTGAAAAAAGGGCAAAAGAAATTTTAGTCAGCGCCATTGAAAGACAAGCGGTTTGGCAGGCTCAAGAAGCAACAACTACTGTTTTAACTTTACCTTCAGAAGAAATTAAAGGAAGAATTATCGGAAAAGAAGGTAGAAATATTAGGACTTTTGAAAGAGTAACTGGAACAACATTGATTTTGGACGAAACACCAGAAACAGTGATTATTTCTTGTTTTAATCCAACGAGGAGGGAGATTGCCAAAAGAGCTCTTGAAATTTTGGTAAAAGATGGAAGGATCCAACCTGCGAGAATTGAACAAGTGGTCGAACAAGTTCAAAAAGAAATTGAAAACGAAATAAGGGAAATTGGGGAAAAAGTTGTTGGAGAATTGAATCTCATAGATTTACCAGAAGAATTGATAAAAATTTTGGGGAGTTTAAAATTTAGGACAAGCTATGGCCAAAATGCTCTTTTACATTCTTTAGAAGTTGCCTACTTGGCAGAAGCCTTGGCAAAAGAAATTGGGGCTGATGCTAAAATCTGCAAAAAAGCTGGTTTATTGCACGATATCGGGAAGGCAATCGACGACCCTTTTCTTTCTCATGTTGAAGCTGGCATCAAAATTCTTCAAAAGTATGGAATAGAACAAGAAGTTGTAGATGCTGTAAAATCACACCACGAAGATTACAAAATAGAAACCATAGAAGCTGCTATAGTAAAAGTAGCTGATCAGATTTCAGGTGCCAGGCCAGGTGCCAGAAAAGATACAGTTGAGAATTATTTAAAAAGGCTGGAAGAACTTGAAAAATTGGCTCTTTCTTTCGAAGGAGTAGAAAAAGCCTGGGCCTTGCAAGCAGGAAGAGAAATAAGGGTTTTTGTGAAACCAGAACAAGTAGACGATTTAGGGGCTGAAAAATTAGCCAGAGAAATCGCTAATAAAATCGAGGCTGAATTGAAATTTCCAGGTGAGATAAAAGTTGTCGTAATAAGAGAAAAGAGGATTATAGAGTATGCAAAATAGCCTTTATTTTTCTTGCTTGACAGGCTTATTTTTTGCTAAAATTTTTTGATTGAAAAAAAGGTCGCCAAGAGCAATAAAAAAATGGCAGAAAAAATAGGGAAAAAAGAATTAGCCGAAGCCATAGCCAAAAAAGAAAATTTACCAAAAGCTGCAGCAACAAGGATTTTGGAAACTTTAGTTGAAGAAATCACAAATGGTCTAAAAGCAGGAAAAAAAGTGGCTTTGGCAGGCTTGGGAACCTTTAGAGTTTCTCAAAGAAAAGCAAGAACTGGAAGAAATCCAAAGACAGGAGAAACAATCCAAATTCCAGCTAAAAAGGCTGTAAAATTTAGGGCAGCTAAAGAATTAAAAGAGGCAGTTTTGTAAAAGTTTTTCGATAAAAAATTTTTTGAAACGAAATTTAAAATTTCATGAATTTTTGGTTTAAAATAAATCTTTCTGAAAGGGAAAAAAAGATGATTTCTTTTTTTCTTGCTTTTTTGATAGCTTCTTTAGTTTTCTTTTTGCAAATAAACCATCCACCAAAAAAAGAATCATCAACACCCATAAGCCAAATTATTTTTCCAAAAGAGGCTGTAGATCCTGTGAAAAGTTTTTTAGAAAAAATTGAATTTTTTCCGGTTTTGGGAAGATGAATCAAAAAAATAAAAAAAACTTAAAAGATCAAAAGATAGTAGAGAGAGAGATTACAGAGGAAATGAGAGATTCCTACATGGAATATGCAATGTCAGTAATCATTTCCAGGGCTTTACCAGATGTCAGAGATGGTCTAAAACCTGTTCAAAGAAGAACCCTTTATTCAATGTTTGAAATGGGAGTGAGGGCAGATGGAAAATTTAGGAAATCGGCAACAGTTGTCGGCCACACAATGGGAGCCTATCACCCTCACGGAGATGCACCAATTTATGAAGCTTTAATGAGAATGGCCCAAAATTTCACTTTAAGATATCCATTAGTTCAAGGGCAAGGAAACATAGGTTCCATAGATGACCCCTCAGAATATGCAGCTCAAAGATACACAGAAGTGAAGCTTTCGAGAATTGGAGAGTTAATGTTAAAGGATATAGAAAAAAACACAGTTGATTTTGTAGATAATTACGACGGGACAAAGAAAGAACCAGTTGTTTTACCATCTCCCATTCCAAACATTCTTTTGAACGGTTCTTTGGGAATAGCAGTTGGAATGGCAACAAACATCCCCCCTCATAACCTTAAAGAGGTTATCGATGTTTTGATTTTGATTTTAGACAAAAAAATTTCAAATCCTCAGCAAATTTTTGAAGTTTTCAAGGGTCCAGATTTTCCAACAGGTGGTGAAATTTTCAATTTCAACGAAATAAAAAATGCCTATTTGAGAGGAAAAGGACCCATTTTAATGAGAGCAAAAGCAAAAATTGAGAAAGGAGAAGGAGCAGAAAAAATAATCATCACAGAAATTCCATATTTGGTACAAAAATCTTCCCTTTTGGAAGAAATGGCAAAATTGGTTTTGGAAAAAAAAGTCAAAGGAATAAGAGACATAAGGGACGAATCGGACAAACAAGGTTTGAGAATAGTTGTGGAATTGCAAAGAGGAGTTAATGCTGAAAGAATTTTAAATTTTCTTTTCAAGAATACGAGTTTGCAAAAAATATTTTATTTAAATTTGCTCGTTTTGGTAGATGGAATTCAACCAAAAGTTTTAAACATTTTTGAAATTTTAAATTTATTTTTAGACCACAGAAGAAAAGTTTTTAAAAGAAAAATTGAGTACCTTTTGGAAAAAGCAAATCAAAGAGCCCATATTTTGCAAGGATTTTTAAAATGCCTTTCAAATTTGGATTTAACGATAAAAATAATCAAAAACTCAAAAGATAGAAAAGAAGCCAAGCAAAATTTGATTTCAACTTTTAAATTAACCGAAGCTCAAGTTGAAGCTGTTTTGGAAATGAGATTATCTTCTTTAGTGAGATTGGAAAGGGAAAAAATAAAAAATGAATTAGAAGGTTTGGAAAAAGAAATAAAAAATTATCAAGATTTGCTGAAAAATCCTCAAAAAATAGATGCTGAAATCAAAAAAGAGTTGCTTCAAATAAAAGAAGAATTTGGAGATGAAAGAAGGACAAAAGTCAATTTAGAAAAAATCATCCAAAAAGAAGAAGAAACATTTTCAGAACCAGCTCTTTTGATTTTTAACTCAAATTTTGCCTTAAAGAGAATAAATCCAAATCTTGTTAAAGTTCAGAAAAAAGGAGGCAAGGGAATCAATTTTTTAGCAAAAGATGAAAATTTAGAAAAAATTTTTTTTACAAACACCCAATCTGATATTTTCTTTTTCTGTTCAGGAAAGATTTTTAAAATCCAAGTTTCGAAAATAGAAGAAGGAAAAAGAGAAAGTAAATCAATTTCAATATCAAATTATGTTCAAATTCCTCAAGGCCAGAAAATTTCTGCTGTTTTCGATTTAAAAAAAGAAGAAAAACCGAAATGGCTTTTGATTTTTACTAAAAATGGAATGGTAAAAAAAATTTCTTTTTCAGAACTAGAGAAAATTAGAAAATCTGGTATTTTAATTTTATCTTTAAAAGATGACAAAGTAGCTGGGGCCCCAAAAATAGAAAAATCAAAAGAGGAAATTTTAGTTTTCACTAAAAATGGAATGGCTTTACGTTTCAAAGAAGATGAAGTTAGAGAATCAAAAAGAAAAAGCTCTGGAATAAAAGGAATGAGGTTGAAAAAAGATGATGAAGTTTTGGGAGTAGAAAAAATTGAAAGTAAAAATTTGGTTTTAGTTACAGAAAATGGTTTTGGAAAGATAATAGATGCTGAGAAAATAAGGTGTCAAAAAAGAGGGGGGGTTGGAAAAAGAATAATAAAAATTACTCAAAAAAACGGAAATTTATGCTTTGCAAAATTTTTGACATCACAACAAAATCTGATTTTGGCAACAAAAGATGGTCAATTGTTGGCAATCCCTATAAAATATTTGCCAAAACTTTCGCTTTTATCTCAAGGAGTAAAACTGATAAAATTAGATCAGGGAGATAAAGTTGTTTGTTGCGATTTATTTTAAAATGGAAAAAGATTTTTTTGATCCAAGAGAAGTTTTACTACATTTGGATTTAAAAGATGATTTCATTGGCGCTGATTTTGGTTGCGGATCTGGAAGCTGGACAATTCCTTTGGCAAAACTTGTACCAAAAGGCAAAGTTTTTGCCATAGACCTTTTACCAGAGCCAATTTCTGTTTTGAGGTCTAAAATGAAAGATGAAAAAATAGAAAACATTGAACCAAAAATTGCAGATGTTGAAGAAAACACTTTTTTACCTTCAGAATATCTTGATTTTGTTTTAATGACCAATTTGCTTTTTCAAGTCGAAGACAAAAGAGGAGTTTTGCTTGAAGCAAAAAGAGTTTTGAGAAAAAACGGTCAAGTTTTAATAGTCGATTGGAAAAAAGAATGTCCCTTTGGGCCAGTAGAAAAGGTTTCCAAAGAAAAAATAAAAGAAATAGCTTTGGATTTAGGATTTAAAATAAAAAAAGAATTTGATGTTGGATCTTATCATTTTGGAATGATTTTGGTAAAATAAAAAATGCAAGCAATAACGTTTGTATCTCCAGTGGAATCTGATTGGTCGCAAATTGCTTCAATTATACTTTCTTGGGTGCAAAAAATAGTTTATTTTTTTGCTCCAATTCTCATTGCTTATGCTGGAATTTTATTCATTGCTTCTGAAGGAGAACCCCAAAAAGTTTCTCAAGCAAAAAAATTGATTTTTTGGGTAGCCTTAGCAGTAGGAATTGCAGTTTCTGCAAATGAGATTGTTCAGAAGTTGGAAGACGCTTTTTTACGAGCAGTAATATGAATTCAAAATTAAAAAAATTAACTTTTCTTTTAATTCCCTTAATTTGTTTTGCTCAACAACAAGTATCTGAGCTTATGTTATGGATTCAAGATATTGCTTATTATTTGGCTGGGCTTTTTATTGTTGTTGGTGCTTACAAAATTGTGACTTCAGAAGGAGATCCCAGAAAAATGGAAGAAGGTAAAAGAGCAGTTCTTTTTGCTATAATCGGACTTGGGGTAGCTTATAGCGCAAGGTCAATATGTAATTTAATGGGGTGCTGATAGTGCAAGGACAATATATAAGTTATAATTTAAAAATTATGTTTTGGAATTTGAATTACACTCTTGTGCTAATGACCCGACCCCTAACTAGACAAATTGAGAATCTTGCAAATTGGTTTTCTTGGATAGTATATATTTTGGTGGCAATATTTGTAGTAAAAGGGGCTGTTTCTATTGCTTTTTCAAAAGGAGATCCAGAAGCAGTTTATAAAGGCAAAAAAGAAATTCTCATAGCAATAATTGGTGGTGCTTTGGTTGAAACATTTTGGGTAATTGTTAACCATTTTAAAACTAAAATCCAATAAAATGTTCATCCAATTTTTTGCACAGTTACCATTAGTTAATTTCATTTGCGACATTGTTACTTGGGTTTCTCACATTGGAGCTGCTTTTTGTTTAATAGGAGTTATTTTGGCAGGTTATTCTATTGCAACTTCTGGTGGTGATCCAGAAAAATTAGCTACTGCAAAAAAAGCTCTCTTGGTAGCTCTTGTTGGAGGAGGAATTGCTTATTTTGCAAAGACATTTACAAGAAGTTGGTTATCTAACTTTCCATGTCAATAATTTTTCTTATCTTTTTTCAACAAGTTCCAGCAGGAACAAAAGAGTGGGTTACATCAAAGATAGAAAATTTTATTTTCGGTATTGCTAATTTTTTTAGAATTATTTGCTTACTCTTTGTTTTATCTGCTATATTTCAAATTGGTCTCTCTAAAGGAGACGTAGAAACTTTAGCTAAAGCAAAAAGAAATTTATTGGTAGGTTTAATCGGTTTTGTTGCTTTGAGTAGTTTAGAATGGCTTTACAACAACTATATAAAGTAGGATATTCAAAAATGAAAAATGTCCAAAAACTCAATACTTTCTTGACAATTTTTTTGTTAAGTATAAAATAAAAAATGAAAAAAAATTTTTTAATTTTTTTATCGCTAATAATAATTCTGATCCAAGCTCAACAAGCTAAAGGATTTTATCCTCAAAATATTGCCTGTACAGTTCTTGCTTGGCTCTGTCAATTATTGTTAATATTAGCTTGTATAATAGTTATTGTTTCAGGTTATCAAATAGCTACTAGTGGAGGAGATCCTCAAAGAGTAGCTGATGCCAAAAGAAATCTTATTTTTGCTTTAATAGCAGCAGTTGCTATTTATAACTTGGGGAATATTATTAGCTTGTTTGGTGTTTCACTACCATGTACAAACATCCCGTGGTGTAGTATGCCATAATATTTATGATGAAAGAAAAGGTCGAAAATTTATTTTGGGTAAATGAGTAAAAAAATTGAATTTCTAGGTTTTCTTTTATTGTTTCTCCTTTGGTTTCAAGGAGTTGCCGAAGCCATAGGAGGGATAATATCCAATATTGTTACAAATGTTGCTTGTTGGGTTATGTATGCTTTTATCGGTATTATTGTTATATTGGTAATAGGAGCAGGATATCAAATTGCTACTTCAGGTGGTGATCCTGGAAGATTAGAAAGTGCAAAAAGATTGCTTATATTCTCTGTAATAGGAGCTGTGATAGTAGTTCTGGCACCATGGTTAGTCGAAACGTTTACTGGCATTCTCTTGTTTCGGTGTTTTTAATACTAAAAATTTATGAAAGATGAAATTGGTGAAAAAATTGTAGATGCTCTTTATTCTCTTTACAATCTTTTTAAAACTTTAGTTGGTGGTGTTTGTATTATTTTGCTTATAATGGCAGGTTATCATTTGATGACATCTGGTGGTGATGAGAAAAAAATAAGCAATGCAAAATCGATGTTTGTTTGGGCAGTAGTTGGTCTTATTTTTATTTTAGTTCTCGATTTATTTATCAAATTTATTTGTCAAATAACTGGTGCCACTGGGAGTGAAATTTGCAAAAAATTTAAATAATAATTTTTAAAATTTAAAACTTCATGAAAAAAGAAAAAGAAGATTTCTTGAAAATCATTTTTTTTGGAGGTTTAGGAGAAGTTGGGAGGAATATGATGGCCCTTGAAGACAAAAGGGGAATTTTGATAATTGATGCAGGTTTGAGATTACCAGAAGAAGATATGCCAGGAATAGATTATATTATCCCCAATGTTGAATATTTGAAGGAGAAAAAGGATAAAATTTTGGGAATAGTTTTTACTCACGGCCATTATGACCATGTCGGCGCTTTGCCTTACATTCTCCATAGCATTTGGAAAGAGAATTTGAAATTTTTTGCATCTCCTTTAACAAAAGGAATAATTTTAAAAAGGCAAGAAGAATTTCCAGATCAACCAAAAATTGAAATTAAAGAAGTGAAAGATTTTTCGAAAGTAAAAATTGGGCCTTTTGAAATTGAATTTGTTAGACAAAACCACAACATTCCAGATAATTTTGGTCTTTTGATACAAACGAGATTTGGGAAAATTTTCCACACTTCAGATTTTAAATTTGACGAAAATCCTCTTTATGAAAAACCAACTGATTTTGAGAGACTTTCTCAAATTGGAAAAAAGGGAGTTTTGCTTTTACTTTCTGATTCTACTTATGCTGAAGAAGAAGGTCATTCTCTTTCTGAAGCAGAAATAATGAAAAATTTAGAAGAAATCTTTAAAAAAGCAAAGGGAAGGATTTTTGCAACAACTTTTGCCTCTTTGATCAACAGAATTCAACAAATTATTACTTTATCTGAAAAATACAAGCGAAAAGTTTTGGTCGAAGGGCATACTATGAAAGTCAATGTTGAAATTGCAAAATTTTTGAATTATTTAAAAGCAAAAAGAAATACATTCATTACCAGAAAAGAGATGGAAAATTATCCAGATTCAAAAATTACGATTTTGTGCACTGGTTCTCAAGGTGAAGCCGAAGCAGTTTTAATGAGAATAATCCATCAAGAGCACAAATTTTTGAAAATAAAAAAAGGAGATACTGTTATTTTTTCTTCTTCTGTAATTCCTGGAAATGAAAGAACAGTTCAAAATTTAAAAGATGAACTTTTGAGGATGGGAGCTGAAGTTTACCATTACAAAATGATGGATATTCACGCAGGAGGTCATGCAAAAAGGGAGGAGTTGCGAGAGATGATAAGGTTGATAAAACCAAAATTCTTCATACCAATTCACGGTCAATTTTCAATGCTTTTTGCCCACAAGGAATTAGCCAAAGAAGAAGGGATTAAAGAAGAAAACATTGCTTTAGCTGAAAACGGAGATGTTGTTTATTTACAACAAAATAAAATTTTTCTGGAGAAAAAGAAAGTACCCGCAAACTATGTCATGGTCGATGGTTTGGGAATTGGAGATGTTGGCGAAGTTGTATTGAGAGATAGAAAAGTTCTTTCAAAAGATGGGATCTTTGTCGTCATTGCTGTTATCGATCGCCAAACAGGAAGAGTAAAAACTTCTCCAGACATCATTTCAAGAGGGTTTGTATATTTGCGAGAATCTAAGGATTTGTTGAAGGAAGTCAGAAAAAAATTGATCGATTTAATTCATCAATCGACTTGCTCTGGGAGGGCAGTCAATTTTACTTATTTAAAATTTGAAATCAGAAATAAATTAGGTGAATATCTTTTTCAAAAAACGAAAAGAAGGCCAATGGTTTTGCCAGTTTTAATAGAAGTTTGAACATGAGAATAGTTTCTGGAATAAGACCAAGCGGAGATTTACACATAGGTAATTATCTGGGTGCCATCAAACAATGGGTTTTGCTCCAACAAAAAGGAGATTGCTTCTTTTTTATCGCAGATTTGCATGCTATCACTACTCCTTTTGATCCAAAAAAACTCAAAGAGAATATATTCGATACTTTGGCAACTTATTTGGCCTGCGGTCTCTCACCAAAAAAATCGACGATTTTTTTACAATCTTTAGTAAAAGAACACACAGAATTAGCTTGGATTTTAAGTGTTTTTACTCCATACGGAGATTTGAAAAGGATGACCCAATTTAAAGAGAAATCAAAACAATATCCAGAATCTGTTAATGCGGGGCTTTTTAATTATCCAGTGTTGATGGCAGCAGATATTTTAATTTATAAAGCAGATTTTGTCCCTGTTGGAAGAGACCAATCTCAACATTTGGAATTGGCAAGAGAAATTGCCAGAAAATTCAACAAAAAATTCGGAAATATTTTTAAAGAACCAAAACCAATATTTTCTGAAGGTGAAAAAATAATGAGTTTAACAAACCCTTTGCAAAAAATGTCAAAAACTTCAGATCCAAATTCTTGCATATTTTTGGATGACACACCAGAAAAAATAAAAGAAAAGATAATGAAGGCAGTTACAGATTCTGGCAGGGAAATAATTTATTCGCCCTCGAAAAAACCAGGGATTTCAAATCTTTTAAAAATTTTTTCTCTTTTTTCTGGAAAGAAAATAAATGAATTGGAAAAAGAATTTGAGGGAAAAGGTTATGAAGAATTCAAAAGGAAAGTTGCTGAACTTTTGATTTTAAAGTTGAAAGAAATAAGGGAAAGAAAATTTGAAAATTTAAAAAGGAAGAATCTTTTGGAAAAAATATTGAAAGAGGGAAGTAAAAAAGCCCAAAAGGAAGCTCAAAAAACTTTAAAAGAAGTGAAAAAGAAAATCGGTTTTTTAGTTTGATTTAATAATTTTTTCTATTTCTTTTAGTTTTTCTTCAAAAAGTCTTTTATTTTTTGCTTCCAAAATTAATCTTAAAACAGGTTCCGTTTGGGATTTTCTGATTAAAAACCACCAATCGTTGAAATCAATTCTCAACCCATCAATTTCTAAAATTTTCCCTTTTCTGTAATTTTCTTTTAATTTTTGGAAAATTTTTTCTGGCTCTTTTTCTATTTCAAAATTTATTTCCCCAGAATGATAGTATTTTTTAAAACTTCCAACAATTTTTGAAATTTTCTTTTTCTTTTCTGAAATTATTTCCAAAATTTTCAAAAAGACTATCAGGGGAGCTTCTGTGAAATAATGATCTCTGTGGTAGTAATGTCCAGAAAATTCGATTCCAAAGGCTATATTTTCATTTCTCATTTTCTCTTTGATGAAAGAATGCCCCGCTCTAAAAATTATAGGTTCTCCACCTTTTTCTTTTATTTTTTCTGCTAAAATTTTACTGCACCTTAAGTCAATCAAAATTTTTTCTTTCTTTTTTAAGAGATCCAAGGCAATTAAAAGTCCGATTAAATCAGGAGGAATTTTTTCTCCTCTTTCGTCAACAAAAATTATTCTGTCAGCATCACCATCAAAGGCTATTCCCAAATCAGCTTTTCTTTTTAGAACCTCTTTTTTTAACCAAACTAAATTTTCAACCTTTGAAGGATCGGGGGGATGATTTGGAAAATTTCCATCGAGTTTTTTGAAAATGTGAAAAAATTTTATTCTTTTGAGAATTTGAGAAAGAGGTTTTATCAAAATTCCGCTTACCCCATTTCCAGTATCGACGACAACTTTTAAATTTTTAATTTTTCTTTGGTCAATTTTCCCAACGTTAAAAAAAATGTATTCTTTTAGAACATCGATTTTTTTTGGTTTTTTATTCAGCTTTTTAAATTTTCCTTTTATTTCCTTTTCAAAAATTTCTTTCACTCTTTCTAAACCATATCCCATTCCCAAAAACCTCCCATTTTTTTCTAGCATCTTGAATCCGTTGTAATTTTTACCCAAATGGGAAGCTGTTATTTGGACTCCAAGATCAAATTCGTATTTTTGACAAGTCCAGTATAAAAAAGGACTTGTTGAAAGCCCAACAGTAAAAACTTCACCATTTTTCGAAAAAATTCCATCTTTTAGAGCAGAAAAAATAGAAGGTGAAGATATTCTGTTGTCTCTTCCAACAAGAATTTTCGGTTTTTTTATACCTCTTTCTCTCAAATATTCAACTAAAGACCTGCCCAAAAAATAACCTACAAATTTGTTGACCTGCTCTGGATATTCACCTCTTATGTCGTATGTTTTAAAAATTGAAAGATTGAATTTCATGAAAATTTATTTTATCATATATGATGGGTTTTTCAATAGCCATTTGCGGACTTCCTAATGTTGGAAAAACAACTTTGTTTTGTGCCTTAACAAGAAAACAAGCAAAAATTTCCCCAGTTCCTTTCACGACAATATCTCCAAACGTAGCCAAAGTAGAGATCGATGATGAAAGATTAAAAAAATTGGCTGAATTTGTCAAGCCAGAAAAGGTAACCCCAGCTTTTATTGAATTTTGGGATATAGCTGGTTTAGTAAAAGATGCTTACAAAGGAGAAGGTTTGGGAAATCAATTTCTAGCTCAAATTAGGCATTGTTTGGCAGTTTTGATGGTTGCCAGGGCCTTTGAAGATGAAAATGTGGAAAATTTCTTGGGTGAGATCAACCCAGAGAAAGAATTCGAAATTTTAACAACAGAATTTTTGATGAAAGATTTGGAGACAGTCGAAAATTCTCTTTTGAAAACTAAAGAAAAAAAGAAAAAAGAAATTTTAGAAAAAATAAGAGATTTTCTTCAAAAAGGAAAAAAAGTTAGCGAAATTCCTCTAAAAGAAAGCGAAAAAGAAGAGATAAAAGATTACAACTTTTTAACTCAAAAGCCACAAATTTACATTGTTAACACAAACAGCAAAAAAAGAGAATTTCCTTACTTGAGAAAAGATGCAATTTTTATTAATCTTAAAGAAGAATTAGAAGCTTTTGAACTTTCAGAAAAAGAGAGGGAAGAAATTGGTTTTAAAAGCAAATTGCCAGAAATAATCAAAAAAGCATACGAAGTTTTGGATTTGATTACATTTTTTACAATAGCTGGAGGCAAAGAGGTGAGAGCAACAACTTTAAAAAGAGGTTCTAATATTTTGGAAGCAGCAATGAAAATTCACTCTGATTTTGCAAAACATTTTGTGAAAGCAGAAGTGATTTTTTGGGACGATTTGATAAAATTTAAATCTTTGAAAGAAGCCAAAGAAAAAGCAAAAATAAAAATTGTTGGCAAAGATCACATAGTCGAAGATGGTGAAGTAATAGAGTTTAAAATATAAACATGGCAAAAGAAAAAAAAAAAATAAAAGTTTACGAATTAGCTTTTTTAATCCCCAAAGAATCTCAGATAGATCCGAAAAATTATTACAAAAAAATTAAGC
>Ga0080004_1134110_pt1 | contig 46965 bp, 38 predicted proteins | sample WasSprMetagenome_FD_69207 | JGI IMG/M metagenome (GOLD analysis project Ga0080004, IMG submission 69207) | Sulfidic aquatic microbial communities from Washburn Spring, Yellowstone National Park, USA - WS (SPADES assembly) (version 2) | ecosystem: Environmental > Aquatic > Thermal springs > Hot...
TGTAGAATGGTTAATTCCAAGTAAAACTGAAGAAGGATACGGATTTCATGCTAAATTCTTACCCTATTTTAAAGCTAAGGGTATAAGTTTAATTATTACTGTTGATGTGGGAATATCTGCTTATCACACAGTAAATTCAGCTAAAGCTTTAAACATAGATGTAATTATTACTGATCATCATGAAATAATCTCTAAACCAGAAACTATTACTATAAGTGGTAAACTCACAACCCCTTCTTCTCCCCTTTATTATTTATGTGGTACCGGGGTTGTTTTTGCTCTAATAAGAGCTTTAAGATCTTATCTTTTATCTCAAGGATTTTTTGTAGATAAAGACCCACCTTTTTTAAGAAAATATTTGGAACTTATTTCCCTTGCAACTTTAGCAGATATGGTACCTCTAATTGGGGAAAATCGCCTTATTACTTTTTTTGGATTTAGAGATCTTTCAAATCCTTATTTTTCCTGTACAAAGGTTTTGCTTGAAAGAGAAAATTTAAAATATGGTCTATCTGAAGAAGATCTTTATTATAAAATTATTCCCAAATTCAATTCTGCTGGAAGGCTTGGTAAACCTGAAATAGTTTTTGAATTTCTTTCTTCAGTAGATAAAGTTTCTGCAGAAAAAAACCTTTCCAAAATTGAAAATTTAAATCAAGAAAGACAAACTTTGGAAGAAGAAATTTTAAAATCTCTTAGTTTTCAACTTGATAATGTTTGTGAAAATTCTAAATTTTTATTTTTAACTTTTGAAAATATTCCAAAGGGTTTACTTGGACTCATTGCTAATAGATTTAAAAATTTATATAATTTACCCACTATAATTATCTCTCAAGAAGATGAAATAGCTTACGGTTCAATAAGGTCACCTTCTGAAATAGATTTTCTAAAAATTTTATCTCAATGCAAAGATCTTTTGATCCAATTCGGGGGGCATAAATATGCTTTAGGTTTTAAAATCCACAAAAATTTTATTCCTGAATTAAAAATCCGTCTTGAAAATTTTTTAGAGTCTATTCCTATTTCTTCTTCTAATTTAATTTATATAGATGCTGAGACAAGTTTATCAGAGCTTTTATATAAGGAAAATTTTTTTGCCTTTGAGTCTTTTCATCCTTACGGAGAAGGGCATTTACCTCCTGCACTTCTTCTTAAAAACTTTGAAGTAAGGGAAATAAAAATTTTGGGAGAAAAACATTCAAAACTTATTTTGCAAAAAGAAGATAAAGAACTTTCTGCCATATTTTTCAATAAGCTTTTAGAAAGAAAAGACATAAATTTGATTGTAGGGACCCCTTTTATAAATAGTTTTACAGGAAATTTGGAGTTAAAAATAGAAGATGTTAGATGATTTTATAAGAAAGGAAAAGGAAAATTTAGAGGAAAAGCTTCTTTCTCCCTTTGCTGCAAAGGCTAAATACTCAAAAGGAAGGCTTCGTCCTGAAAAGGAATGTGAAATTAGAACTTGTTTTGAAAGAGATAGAGACCGAATTATCCATTCTAAAGCCTTTAGAAGACTTAAGCACAAAACTCAAGTCTTTTTAGCTCCTAAAGGAGATCACTATAGAACAAGACTTACCCATACTTTAGAGGTTTCTCAAATCGCAAGAACTATTGCAAAAGCTTTAAAATTAAATGAAGATTTAACTGAAGCAATAGCTCTTGGACATGATCTTGGACACACACCTTTTGGACATGCAGGAGAAGAGGTATTAAATGAACTTTTACCAGAAGGATTTAGACATAATGAACAGAGCTTAAGAGTGGTCGATCTTTTAGAAAAAGATGGTAAAGGACTTAATTTAACTTTAGAAGTTAGGGATGGAATTTTAAATCATTCAAAAGGTAAAGGACCTATTCTTTTTGAAAAAGAAAGACCACTTACCTTGGAAGCAGAAGTAGTCAGGATCTCAGATATTATTGCTTATGTTAATCATGATGTAGATGACGCCATAAGAGCTGGCTTAATAACCATAGAAGATCTCCCTTCCTTAGTTAAAAAAATATTAGGGCTTTCTCATTCTGAGAGAATAAGTAATTTAGTAAAAAATGTAATTTTAACTACTAAAGAAGCTAATAAAAATGCTATCTTAATGGATAAAAAATGCTTATCCGCTCTTGCTCTTTTGAGAGATTTTCTTTTTGAAAAAATATATTTTTCTCCTGTGGTAAGAAAGGATTTTGAGAAAGCTAAAAAAATTTTATCTTCTCTTTTTGAATTTTATTATAAAAATTTTGAAAAAATAGAATATTTTCAAAGGGCAAGCCAGATTTTTACTAATACTTCAAAAGAAAGGATTATCGCAGATTACATTTCAGGAATGACTGATAGATTTGCACTTTACCAGTATTTTGAGTTTTTTATTCCTAAACCTCTTGAAATAAACTTTGAGCTTGGGAGTTTCCTCTATGAAATTTAAAAAAATAGGCTGGTTTACCACAGGAAGAGATTCTGCAGCTATAGATCTTTTAAAAATTGTATATTCAGAAATAAAATCTGGTTTTTTACCTTTAAAAATAGCTTATGTTTTTATAAGTAAAGAGCCTGGAGAAGGTTTTTTTTCAGATAAGTTAATACAAATTGCAAAAGAAGAGATGGGACTTAAAGTCATTTCTTTTTCTGCTTTAAAATTTGAACCTGAATTAAGAAAAGAGGATAAAGAGACTTGGAGAGAAATTTATCATGAAGAAGTTTTAAAAAGGCTTGATGAAGATATTGATTTTGGTATTCTTGCAGGTTATATGTGGATTGTATCTAAAAAATTTTGTAATTCTTTAAAACTTATTAATCTTCATCCTGCTCTCCCAGGAGGACCCAAAGGTTCTTGGCAAGAGGTTATGTGGCAACTTATTAGCGCAAGAGCTGCAGAAACTGGAGCAATGATGCATCTTGTTACTCCTGAGCTTGATGAAGGTCCACCTATTAGTTATTTTAGATTTTCCATAAGAACCCCTGAATTTATCCCCCTCTGGGAAGAAACAGAAAAAAAACTTTTAAAATATCATTTAACCGGTCTTAAAAAACTTGAAGGAGAAGAAAATAAACTTTTTAAAAAAATAAGAGATGAAGAAGTAAAAAGAGAATTGCCTTTAATTGTTTATACCTTAAAATATTTGGGAGAAGATAAAATAATTTTCGGCTCGGAAAATTTGCCTTTAGATTTGACAAAGGAAATAGAAAATTATATAAAGATAGGAGGCTATCATGAATAGATTTTTTTTCCTTTTATTTTTATTACCTTTAATATTAACCGGTTGTATAGCAAGCCAAGATGAAATTCAGACCCTTAAAATAAAGGTTATCAATCTTGAAACTACCTTAAATAAACAAAATCAAAAATCTGAAGAATTAGGGAAAAAATTAGATGAAATAAATAAAAAGTTAATTACTTTAGAAAACAAATTGTCTAAGGAAATGATGGTAGAAATAAAAACTCAGGTTCTTTCTGAATTAGATGAAATTAAAAAGGAACAAGCTCGGTTATCCTCTCAAGTAGAAGAACTTAAATTTTCACAAGAAGAAAGCGAAAAAACCCTTAAAACTCAATTAGAAAATTTAGCTACTCAGACCCAAGCTTTAGAATTAAAAATTAAAGAATTAGAAAAAAAATTAGAGTTAGCTCCAAAAGAACTTCCTAAGGAAACACCTCCTCCTTCTAATGCTACCCTAACCTCTCCTGATAATGCAACAAAAATTGCAGCCATAAAACCTGAAGAAAAACGTGAAGAGAAGTCTGAAGAAAAACCTTTAAGTGAAGCTCAGTTTTATGAGAGAGCTTATTCTTATTATCAAAAAGGGGATCTTAAAAATGCAAAAAGGCTCTTTGAAGAATATATTGAAAAATTTCCTAAGGGAAATTGGATGGGACAGGCTTATTTTTGGATTGGGGAGATTTATTTTAAAGAACAAAAATATGAAGAAGCCATTTTAAATTATCAAAAATTGATTGAACTCCCAGGATGGCATCCTTTAAAACCAAGTGCTATGCTTAAACAAGCTCAGGCTTTTAAAGCTCTTGGTGATACAGAAGCTTATAAAATACTTTTGAAAAAATTAATTAATCAATATCCTCACAGTAAAGAGGCTGAAGTAGCTAAAAAATTGTTAAAATAAACTTATTTCTCTTTTATTCTGTGAGGATTTATAGTTAATACTGGAATAGGTGAATATTTTACTATTCCCTCTGCAACGCTTCCAAAAATAATTTTATCCAGCCCCTTTTCCCCATGAGTTCCCATTACAATAAGGTCTGCTTTGTTTTCTTGGGCAACTTCTATTATTTTTTCCACTATTCTTCCCTTTACAATAATTGGTTTTACATTTGGAAAATCAGAAAAATGTTTATTTAAAAGGCTCTGCATATATTCTCTTGCTCCCTCAAAAAGAGTCTTTTCTAATTCCTGTAAGGTTTTAGCATCTATAGATATGTCTTCAAATGTAGATATTTCTTCTATTACATTAATGAGAATTATTTGGGCATTTAACTTTTTTGCTAATGCCTTCCCCCACTCTACAATTATTGAAGTTACTTCAGAAAAATCAACAGAAATCGCTATGGTTTTAATCTCTATCATTTTTATCTCCTTTTTAATTTTTTTACTCACATATCAGTCTTATTCCAGCTTTAATGACTACTATTTTCCCCTCTTTTATATTCTAAATTAAGGTATAGATATTTTGCTTTTCTATTTATTTTTAATGAACTTTTATTTTTAAGTCAAGCTTTTTCAAATTTTATTAGAATTTATTTTTATATTGATTTTTTTAAATTTTCGTCTATTTTAATAGGCAAATGAAAGCACTCCTTATTATAGATATGTTAAATGATTTTATTAAACCTGATGGAGCCTTATACTGTGGGGAAAAAGCTGAAGAAATTATTCCAGAAATAGAGAGACTTAAAAAGGAATTTAAAGAAAAAGGTTATCCAGTAATTTATTTGTGTGATGCCCATGACTCAACAGATGAAGAATTTTCTGCTTTTACACCACATTGTATAAAAGGCACCAAAGGTGCTCAAGTAATTGATGAACTTTCTCCAGCAGGAGATGATCTTGTAATTTATAAAACTCGTTTTTCAGGATTTTACAGGACTAATCTTGAAGCTGTTTTAAGAAGTCTTGGTGTAAAAGAATTATACTTAACTGGAGTTTGCACAAGTATTTGTATAATGGATACAGCTGCTGATGCTTTTTATAGGGGTTTTAAAATTAAAATCCCAGTTAAGGCTGTTGCTGATTTTGATGAAGAATTTCATGATTTCGCTCTTAAACGTTTAGAAAGAGTTTATAAAGCTGAATTAATTTATTAGTCTCATGCTCTTTAATACATCAATAGGAATCTTCTTAGATTTTTATGAACTCACCATGGCTCAAGTTTATTTTGAAAAAAATCTTTTTGGAAAAGCAACTTTTTCCCTCTCTATAAGAACCCGCCCCAAAAATAGACCCTTTTTTCTTTTTGCAGGTTTGGAGCCTTTTTTAAAACTTCTTAAAAATTTTAAATTTAAAGAGGCTGAGCTTGAATATTTAGAAAGCCTAAAAATTTTTAAATCCTCCTTTCTTGATTATCTCAAAAATTTTTCTTTTAAAGGTTTCATAAGATGCATGCCTGAGGGGACTATCTTTTTTGAAAATGAACCTATATGTGAAGTTGAAAGTGATCTTATCTCTGCTCAGATTATAGAAACTCTTATAATAAATACTTTGCATATAGAAACTCTTATAGCAACTAAAGCTCTTCTTTGTGTAAAAGAAGCTAAAGGTATTCCTATCTTTGATTTTTCTGCCAGAAGAGCTCATGGAATTGACAGCAGTCTTCATGTAGCAAGGGCTTCTTATATAGCTGGTTTTTCTGGAACAAGTAATGTCCTTGCAGGAAAATTGTGGAATATACCAGTTGTAGGAACAATGGCTCATTCTTTTGTTGAAGTCTTTCCTTCAGAAGAAGAAGCTTTTAAGGCTTTCTCCAAAACTTACCCTGAAAGATCCATCCTTCTTATTGATACTTATGATACTATTGGTGCTACCCAAAAGATTGTAAAATTAAAAAACTTTTTTGAAGAAAATAAAATATCCCTAAAAGGTGTAAGAATTGATAGTGGAGACCTTGCAAAACTTTCTAAAGAGGTAAGAAAAATATTAGATAAAGGCAGTTTAAAAGAGGTTCAAATCTTTTTAAGCGGAAGTTTAGATGAAAAAGAAATTAAAAAACTTTTAAAGGTTAAGACCCCAGTTTCTGGTTTTGGAGTAGGAACGAAGATGGGAGTTTCTGAAGATGCTCCTTATTTTGAAATGGGCTACAAATTGGTAGAATATGAAGGTAAACCCTGTTTTAAACTTTCTCCTAAAAAAGAACTTTTGCCAGGATCTAAAAACCTTTATAGAGTATGGGATGAAAAGGATCGGTTTCTTTTTGATTTAATTACACTCAAAGATGAACCTGTAGATCTTTCTTCTTATCCAAAAAGTACTAATCTCTTAAAATTAGTTTATAAAGAGGATAAAATACTCTATCAAGAATCTTTAGAAGATATAAGATCAAGAGTTAAAGAAGAATTAAAAAGAAATTATAAAAAACGTATCAAAGTATCTAAAGCTATCAAAGAGCTTTACAAACATTTAAAAAAAGAATTTTTGTACTTTAAAGAAAATATCTAATATCTTGACTTTTCATAAGTTCCCTTTACATTGAATAATGTAAGTCCAAAATCTTTAAAAAGGGGGATAAGATGAAAAAGCTTTTAATCATTTTCTTTATAAATTTTTTTGTTTTTTTCTTGGCTTTTGCTCAGGAAAAACCAAAGGTTGAGGTGGTAACTCCTCAGGCTGAAGAAGTTAAGTCACCAGGAAAAAAAGATTTAACTTATTTTCCAGTTCCTTTTATCCCCGTATTAAAAGATTTAGATTATCAAGCAGAAAAAAGCGCCCTTTTGCGCACCGGAGACCTTCTTACAGGAATGCTTGTTTTTAGAGGAAATTATAGTCCTAAATCTCTGGTAGAATTTTATAAAGTCCAGATGGTAAATCAAGGTTGGGAAGAAATAGGTTCCTTTTCCTCAAAAATTATCTTTTTAGCTTATAAAAGACCTGAAGGAACTGCCTTTATAAGTGTTTCTGAAGGTTGGTATTATACTGAATTAAGAATTGTGGTAATATTATCCCAAGTAAAAATTTAAAATTTTGCCTTATGTCTTTTTCAGGAACTTTAAAAGGCAAAAAAATACTTATAGGAGTTTGTGGAGGCATAGCGCTTTATAAAGTTTGTGAATTAATAAGAAGTCTTAAAAAAGAAGAAGCAGAGGTAAAGGTTATTTTAACCACTGGTGCAGAAAAATTTATAAGTCCTTTACTTTTCTCATCCTTAAGTGAAAATAAAACTTATATTAATGAAGATTTTTTTAAAGCTGAGGGAAGTATCCTTCATATTGAGCTGGGTAAATATCCTGATTTAATTTTAATTGTTCCTGCAACTGCTTCCTTTATCTCTAAATTAGCAGTTGGATCTGCAAGCGAACTATTACTTGCTATTTTACTCTCAACTAAAGCCCCTGTTTATATTTTCCCTTCTATGAATGCTTCTATGTGGGAGCATCCCGCAACTAAAGAAAATATTGAGAAATTAAGAAAATATGGATATCTTATTTATGAGCCAGCTGAAGGACCTCTTGCCTGTGGAGAAATCGGTAAAGGAAGACTTCCTGAAGTTAAAGAAATTTTAGAAGTAATTAAGGCTCACTTTACAGAAAAAAATCTCCTGGGTAAAAGAGTTTTAATTACAGGAGGACCAACAAGAGAATACATAGATGAAGTTAGATTTATAACCAATGCCTCTTCTGGGAAAACAGCCTTCTTTCTTGCAAAAGAAGCTTATTATAGAGGTGCTGAAGTTCATCTTATATGGGGTTTAGATGCTTTCCCTTATGTACTTCCTAAGCTAAATTATTTTTCTACTGTCCCTTTTCCTAATCTTTATTTTGTAAAAACAACAAGAGAGATGTTTGAAATTGCCAAATCCCTTTTCCCTCAATGTGAAATTTCTATCTTTGCAGGAGCTCCCTGTGATTTTAGACCGAAAACACCTTTTAAAGGAAAACTTAAGAAAAAAGAGGGTTTAATTATAGAGTTAGAACTTACAGAAGATATTGCTAAAACACTAAATTCTTATAAATCTGAAAGGCAAATTACTATAGGTTTTGCTTTAGAAGAAAAAGAAAAGATTTTAAATTATGGAAAAGCAAAGAAAAAGGAAAAAATCTTTGATATTTTAATTGCTAATCCTTTAAGTACTGCAGGAAAAGACCAATCTGATTATATAATTTTTACTTCAAAAGAGGTGCTTGAATTTGAAAATCTTCCAAAAGCTCAGCTGGCAAAAGTTCTTTTTGATCTTATTGGTTCATAAAAACAAAGAGGCTCTTCTTCTAAATAGTCTCCAGTTGCTTCATAAGCCCTTGCTCTGCAACCTCCACAAATTCTTATATATTCACATTTACCACACTTCCCTTTATATTTTGTAAAATCTCTTAAATTATTAAATACCTCTGAGGTTTTCCAAACCTCTTTAAAAGTTTGTTTCCTTAAGTCTCCGCAAGGTATTTCTAAATACCCGCAAGGTTGAACTATACCAATATGGGAAATAAAACAAAATCCTGTACCAGCAAGACACCCTCTGGTTATAGCATCAAGCCCAAAAGTCTCAAAGGTTACCTTTTTTCCTTCAGCCTTTGCTCTTTCTCTTAAAATTCTATAATAAGTAGGGGCACATGTAGCTTTTAGCTGAAGATGGGATTTTTCTCTCCTTTCATAAAACCAGATAAGAATTTCTTCATACTTTTCTGGAGATATGCTTTCTTTACTTATTTCTTTTCCTCTTCCTACAGGAACAAGAACAAAAATATGATGTGCTATAGCACCTAAATTAATCACCAATTCATGAATTTTGGGAAGTTCTTTTACATTTATTCCTGTGACAGTAGTGTTAATTTGAAGGGGAATTCCCTCTTTTTTTAATATCTCTATACCTTTTATAGCTCCTTCAAAAGCACCTGGCATTTTTCTAAAATTATCATGGGTTTCTTTTATTGCTCCATCAAGACTTATACTCACCCTCGCAATCCCAGAATTTTTAATTTTTTGAGCTATCTCTTCAGTAATAAGGGTTCCATTTGTTGCTAAAACTGGCTTCAATCCAAGTTCTACACATTTTTTTGCTATATCAAAGATATCTTCTCTTAAAAGAGGTTCTCCTCCTGTTAATATTATTATAGGTTGAGAAACTTCTCTTATTTCTTTAAGTATTCTAAATATTTCTTCAGTTGTAAGTTCTCCTTCATAAGGTCCTTTTGATGCTGCAGCTCTACAATGAATACAATCAAGATTACAAGTTCTTGTTACTTCAAAAGCTATTAATCTTGGCAAAAATTTATCTTCTTTGATATTCATTTCTTTTAACCCCATTTCTTAAAACTCCTATTCCCTCAATAAAAATTTCAACCATGTCTCCTTCTTTTAATATACCTACTCCCGGTGGTGTTCCTGTTGCTATAACATCTCCTGGAAAAAGAGTCATTATATTAGAAACGAATTTTACAAGTTCAAAAACATTAAAAATTAATTCCTTGGTGGAACTCCTTTGTCTTATTTCTCCATTAACCTTAGTTTCAATCTTCAAATTACTTGGGTCAATTTCAGTTTCAATAAAGGGCCCTAAAGGTGCAAAGGTATTAAAACTTTTACTTCTTGTCCACTGTCCATCTTTTTTCTGCAAATCTCTTGCTGTAACATCATTAAAACAGGTATATCCAAATATAGCAGATTCTATTTCTTTAAAATTTTTAGGTCGATAAATTGTTTTTCCTATAACTACTGCTAATTCTCCTTCATAGTGTACTTCTTTACTTTCAGAAGGCAATATTATATTCTCTTCAGGTCCTATAACTGCAGTAGAAGGTTTTAAAAATATAATAGGTTCCTCTGGTATTTCCATGTTAAGTTCTTTTGCATGATCTCTATAATTAAGCCCAACAGCTATAATTTTTGAAGGTAGATAAGGGAAAAGAATTTTTACTTCCTCTAATTTATATTCCTTTCCAGTAAGTTTTTCTAAGTTAAAGGGATTTTTTATTTCTAAAATTTTATCCTCTTTAAGAATTCCAAAAAAGATTTTTTTCTTGTAAAGAAATCTTCCAATTTTCATAAATCTCTATTCTACCTTATTTTCATAATTTTTACAGTTTATAAGTTCTATTATAGCTACATCTGGAGGGGTTAAAAATCTCATTGGTGGACCCCCTGTTCCAACTCCTTTTGAAACAAAAAGATAAGAACCCCTCCCAAGATATTTTAATCCTCTATCTGTTTCATATATTTTTTTTCATAATAAAGGCACCTAAGAGTTTATAAAGCCCACCGTGGGTATGTCCAGAAAGCATAATATCAAAAAGCCCAATAGCTTCTTTTTTTATCTCTGGCTGATGCTTTAAAAGTAAAATAAATTTATCTTTGGGAATTTTTCTTAAAACCCTTGCTTCATCAAAATCAGAATCACAGGCATTAAAATATTTACAGGTCTTATCATCCATTCCCACTATATACAAAATATCTCCCACATCTATAAATTCATTTCTCAATAATTTAAAACCTGCTTTTTGAGTAAAATCTATAGCTTGTTTCCAACCTCTATAATATTCATGATTTCCTAAAATTGCATATTTACCTAAGGGTGCTTTTAATTCCTTGAGTTTTTCAGCGAATTCATCTTTTTTCCCCATATTTCCATCCACAAGATCTCCTGTAGAAACTACTAAATCTGGTTTTTCTTTTTCCCATACTTCTTTTACAAGCCTTATTTTATCCATTCCCATTAATGGTCCTAAATGTAAATCTGATATTTGAAGAATTTTAATTTTATTAATGCCTTTAGGTAATTTGCAACTTTTAAATTTAATATGAATTACCTCTAAATTTTTAGTTTCCAAATAGCTATAAATTGAAAATACTAAAGAAAGAAAAAATAAAAAGAAAAATTCTTTATTTTTAGAAAATTGATAATTAAAATTTTTTTGGACAACCCACTTAAAAATATCCCAGAGCAAACTAAAAAAAACTAAATAAACTAAAATCCCCATCCAGAATAAGACAAGTAAGGCAACTAAATAAGAAATCTGTGAAAATGCATATTTATCTGCATATCTTAAAAAGACTGGAGAAGAAATTAAGATTATCATTATTATGGGGAGAATTTTCTTAAAATTTTTTTCTGAAATAAGAGGTCTTATTTTAGTATGAAATATATAAAAATGCATAAGGGAATAGATAAAGAAAAAGGTTAAAATAAACCAGAGCATATTAAGAGGATAGCTTTTCTCTGCCTATGATTATTTGTCCTAAGGCTATTCCTCCATCATTTAAAGGGGTTTTTTGAGGCAAAAAAACTTCAAAACCTGCTTTTTCAAGTTTTTCCCAAAGACCTTTTAAAAGGATTCTATTTTGAAAGGCTCCTCCATTTAAAACTACTTTTTTTATACCACTTTTTTCTTTTATTTTTTCAACAACTTTAAAGCTTGCTTCTATAATTGCCCAATGAAAAGAAAGGGCTATTTCTGGAATGGGTATTTTTTTATCTTTTAATTCTATAACTTTTTTTATAAGCTCTTCTGTTGAAATAATAATTTGGTCTTCCTTCTCTTCAATTTCTAATTCTATTTTATAGAATTTTTCTGTTTTTAATGCTATCTCTTCAAGTTTTTGGGCTGCCTCTGCTTCTGTACTTATAGTTTCACAAATACCCAAAAGTGCTGAAACACCATCAAAAATTCTTCCTATACTACAAGCAAAAGGACAATTGAGCTTTTTTTCTAACATTTGCAAAATTATATTTAAAGGCTTACCTTCTTTAAAGGGTAAATAATCTATAGGAAGCCCTGTCTGATAAAGAAGCGAAAGCCCAATACGCCAAACTTCTTTTATAGCTTTTTCTCCTCCAGGAAGCATAAAATAAGAAAAATGCCCCATCCTTTTAAACTCCTTTCTATCTGCAAGTAAAAATTCACTTCCCCAAATTTTACGATCTGTCCCAAAACCTGTTCCATCAAAGGAAAGTCCAATAACTGGTTCTTCAATTTCATGCTCAGCCATAACAGCTGCAATGTGAGCATGATGATGCTGAACTTTAATTCTTGGTTTTCCTTCTGCAAGCTTATCTGTTAGTGCTGTAGTAAAATAATGGGGATGCATGTCAGATATAAACACTTCTGGATGAACATCAAAAACCTTTAAAAAGTGTTCTACAGCGGATTGATAAATCTTCTGCGTAATAGGTGATTCTAAATCTCCTAAATACTGACTTAAAATAATTACTTTATCTTTAGCAATAGCAAAAGAATTTTTAAGGTCCCCTCCTGAAGCAAAAAGATGGACTGGGAAAGCTTTTTTAAGAAGAATAGGAGCAGGAACAAATCCTTTAGATCTTCTTATAAAAAGAGGGGTTTCTTTAATAACAAACATTACACTATCATCATTGTGTGCAATTATTTCTCGGTTATAGGTTACAAAATAATCTGCAATATGAGAAAGGCGTTCAAAGGCTTCATCATCTTTAAAACAAATAGGTTCTTCAGATAGATTTCCACTTGTCATCACAAGAATTAAATCTTTATCCAAAGAAAATAGAAGATATTGAAAAGGTGTATAAGGAAGCATTATACCAATATAAGAAAGATAAGGAGCTACATATTTACTAACTATAGATTTTTTCTCCTTTAAAATCAGTATGGGTCTTTCTTTTGAAAGAAGCATTTCTCTTTCCTTTGGAGAGATATATAAAAATTCCTCTATTTTTTCTATAGAACCTGCCATTAAAGCAAAAGGTTTAAAGGGTCTTCTTTTTCTTTCTCTTAACTTTAAAACAGGTTCATCCTTTGTTGCATCGCATGCTAAATGATATCCACCAACTCCTTTTATAGCAACAATATGCCCCTCTTTTAAGTATTGAGAAACTTTTTCTACTATCTCATCTACATTTTCAGAAATAAGGGTTTTATCCTTTTTATATAAAAATAGCTTTGGACCACAGACTGGACAAGCTGTAGGCTGTGTATGAAATCTTCTATCCAGGGGATCTTCATATTCTTTCTTACAATCAACGCACATAGGAAATTCAGCCATAGAGGTATTGTGCCTATCATAGGGAATATCTTTAACTATACTAAATCTTGGTCCACAATGGGTACAAACTATAAATGGATAATGATAGCGTCTATCTTTGGGGTCAAAAAACTCTTTCAAACATTCTTTACATATATTTGTATCTGGAGGAATAAAGGTAATCTTTTTTTCTGTTTTTCTGCTCTTTTCTATCCAAAAACTTTTAAAATGATTTACCTCTTTTTCTTCTATTTCTATTTCTTGAATAATAGCAAGTGGGGGGAAGTTTTCTTTAATTGCTTTTATAAATTTTTCTAATTCTTCTTCCTCTCCTTCTGCTTCTATGGTAACCCCTTCTGTATCATTTAAAACATAACCCTTTATATGGTTCTCAAGAGCAAGACGATAAATAAAAGGACGAAAGCCTACTCCTTGGACAATACCATTAACTCTTATATTAAAATGCCTTTTCATATTTTTTATAATAATACGGGATTTGGTTTTTATAAAGTTGAAAGAAAAAAATAATTTAAAAGTAAGTTCTACTTTTCGCTTTTAAAAGGAAGCATTAACTTTTTTAATTGGTCTTTACTTAAAGGCTTCCCAAAAGCTACAAATTGAGATAAAGGCTTTTCCGGATCCTTTAAAGGAATCCACTTGCCATCTACATATTCCATATAAGCATTTTTATATTCTACACCTTCTACTATAGGAATAACACCCTTTAAATTGGTTAGGGTTCCATTTTCAATCCAAGTAATTTCTATTTCTCCAGTATTAACCTTTTTTGCTATCTCTGTTGCATGACATTCTTCACATTTTCTTCCTTGTTTAACTGCATCATGACTATAATAAGGGGCAAAGATTATAAAGGTTTTATTTTTGTTAACTACAAAGGTTTGAATATTCCCAGATACAACTTTTCCATCGTAATTTATAAGGAAAATCCAATTCTTAAGAGGTACAGAAACTCTTTTGCCTGTTTTTATAAATGTATCCATATGGCAACTGGCACAAGTTATAACCTGACGAACATGACAGGCTGTACAATCAAGTTTATCTTTATGAATTTTATGAGAAACTGTTTCAGGTTTTTCAGGATGACAATTTTCACATTTTATATCCATTGCTCCTTTCTCTCTCATAGATATATATTTTTTGCCATCTCCATGAAGATCTTTTTGAGTATGACAATTCATGCATTCCATTCCTTTTGAAAAGTGTACATCTTTAAGTTCTTCACTTTTTAACATGCTTAACATCGTTTTTTGCCTACCATGACAACTAAGGCAATTTTCTACAGATTTAGCTTTTTTAACTGAATAAGCTAATTTCCCATCCATTTCTACTTTATGGCATCTATCACAGGTTTTTGCATGACACTGACTGCAGGCAAGTTTATCATAGGGTATTCCTGTGAGCCTTTCTAACCCTCCATTTTCTTTACTATACCAATAAGCCATTCCGTGCGCATAATAATGTAAACTTAATTCATAAAAAGGACCTTCGGTTTTAGTTTCTTGAGAAATACCTTTATTAAAAAATCCTATTATCCCAAATAATCCGCCTAATAAAATTAATATTCCTATAGATTTTAAGCCTTTTATCTTTTTCATTTTAATCTCCCAATTTTAATTTTTAAGAATTTTATCAAATCTCCTTTAAAAGGTCAAGAATTTTTTCTTATTTTGGCAATAATAGATTTAGTCTTTATTATCTTTACATTTGTTAAGTTTTGTAGTATATTTTATATTTGGAGGAGTGCCCGAGTGGACGAAGGGGGCGGCCTTGAAAGCCGTTGAGGGAGCTTGCTCTCCCTCCGGGGGTTCGAATCCCTCCTCCTCCGCATTTTTTATTAGGTTCTTTTAAAGTGTTTAATTTCTTTAAAAAAGAAGGATTCTTAGAAAGGTTTAAATCTGGGCTTTCTAAAACTAAAAATTTTTTATCTGAAAAATTTTCAGAAATCTTTGAAATTGATAAAATTGTTGACCTCAAAACTATAGAAGAATTAGAAGAAACCCTTATCTTAGCAGATATAGGAGTTGAAACAACCTTAGCTTTACTTGATCCTATGAAAACAAAAATTCTCCAAGGGGAAACACTTACTGTTAAGGAGTTAAAATCCTTCTTAAAAGAGCAATTAATTTCTTTTCTTAAAGATATAGATAAGCCCTTTCCGCCACCTGGAAATCCTTCTGTTCTCTTTTTTTTAGGGGTTAATGGTGTAGGTAAAACTACCACTATTGCCAAATTAGGGAAAATATTAAAGGATACTGGTTATTCAGTTGTGTTAGTTGCTGCTGATACTTTTAGAGCAGCTGCCATAGATCAATTAAAAACTTGGGGAGAAAGAATAGGTGCACCTGTTTGTGCCCTTCAAGAAGGAGCTGACCCTGGAGCCGTAATTTATCAAGGAATTGGCTATGCACAAAAAAATAAAATAGATGTGGTTCTTATTGATACCGCAGGAAGACTTCACACTAAATATAATCTTATTGAAGAGCTAAAGAAAATGGTAAAAGTTATAAATAAACTTGTTCCTCAAGAAGCTCAGGAAATTATTTTGGTTCTTGATGCAACTACCGGACAAAATGCCTTAAGTCAAGCTCAACACTTTTCCTCTGCAATCCCTATTCATAGTGTAATTATTACCAAAATGGATGGGACTGCTAAAGGGGGAATAGTTATAGCTGTATCACATAAATATAATTTGCCTATAAGATTTATAGGTTTAGGAGAAAAACCAGAGGATCTTGTTGCTTTTGATAAAATTGCTTTTGTTTCAGCTATACTGCCTGATTAAATAATGCCTCTTTCTAAAAATGATCTAAATAAAGTAATAGATTTTATTTTAAAAAGAGAAAAAAGTGAGGGGGGCTTTGGAGCAACTCCTTTACTTCCTCCAACTATAGAAGATACCTATTATGCTGTAAAAGCTCTTTATTTATGTAAATTTTCTTTAAATAAAAATAAACTTGAAGATTTTCTTCTCCATCAAAATCCTTTAGAACTTTCCCTTAAACCTCTACCTAAATATTTTAAACTATTAAAGTATTTAAACCTTCTTAATTCCCTTTCTCCAGAAATTATAAATATTTGCAAAAACAATTTAAGAAAAATCTTACCTAAAAGCTTAACTAATCTTGAAAAATTATGTCTTCTTATAGAAATATATGAAATACTAAATGAAAATGATCTTGTTTTATTAATTAAAAACAAGGTTTTAAATAATCTTTTATCTTTTAATTTAAAATTCTTGGAAACTTATTATTATCTTTACAAAATTCTCAAAAATAATTTTCCCTCAAAATTTATAAATATTATTTTAGAAGCTCAAAATCCTGATGGAGGATTTGGACTTCTTAAAGATACTACCTCTTATATGGAACCTACTTATTATGCCAGTTATATTCTATATCACTCCAATTTAAAGCCAAAAAATTTAATCAAACTAAAAGATTTTATTTTGTCTTGTTGGAACTCTGATGGAGGATTTGGAAGAAATTCACAGGGAATTTCCTTTTTAGAAAGTACCTATCATGCTTTATGGATTCTTAAAAATTTTAAGCTTTAAAAATTATGTAGAAATTTGTGTAGAAAACTTTTAAAATTTTAAATCTGATTTTTAATATATTATTCCAGAATTTTTAATAAACCTTTTAAACTTTAAAAAGAAGTGAATTTTTTTAATTAGAGATATTTTGTTTAATTTCACCTTATTATATACACTGTTTTTAAAAATTATTTATGTTAAAAAATTTAAAGTATTTACGTGTTATAGATCCAGATCCTACAGCACTTATTTTAGAAAAAATTAGAATTGCAGAAGATCTTTTTAAAGACTGGGGAGAATATTTTTTAAAAGATGAAAAGTTAACAAACCTTTTAGAAAGATATAAAATTGCTATATTTAAATCCAATAAATTGATGGAAGATTTGGGTTCTTTTGAAGAATGTTATATATGTTCTGTAGAAGAAAATAAAGGTTGTTGTAAGATAGGATTAGAAAATGAAGTAACTATTAATGTATTACTAATTAATATGTTTTTTAAAAGCCCTATTCCTCAGGAAAGAGAAATTCCTGGAAGATGCTTTTTTGTTGGTCCAAGGGGTTGTAAAATTTTTGCAAGACCCTATTTATGTAGGGAATTTTTCTGTAATAGACTTCTGAGACTTTTTTCTCCAGAAGAATACGCTTTACTGACTCAAACTATTTCATACGAATTAACTTTACTTTATGAGATTTGTGGATATATTAGAAAGGAACTTGAATATTTATTAGGAGATTTTCTTTTAGAATTAGATATAGCAGGATATAGTTAGGAGGCTTTATGAGGAAAATTTTATATTTAAGCATAATTTGTTTTTTTTTATTTAGCTGTGCAAAAAAAGAAGTCCCACCTGTGGTTGAAATTCCTCCACCTGTTGTAGAAAGACCAAAAGAAGAAGTTAAAAAGCCTGAAAAGGTAGAGGAAGCTGTGAAAGAAAAAGAAGAGGTATCTAAAGCTACTGAGGAGGTTTTTAAACCTGAAGAAATCCCTTCTCCAAAAGAAGATAAAGAATATTGGAAACTTTATGGAAGAGGATCTGCGCCTCTTTTAGCTATATTTTTTGATTTTGATGAATACTCTATTAGAGATGATATGTGGGATAGAATAAAAGAAAATGTTAAATATCTTTTAAATCATCATGAAGTAAAAGTTGAACTTCAAGGAAATTGTGATGAAAGGGGTACAAATGAATATAATATGGCGTTAGGAGCAAAAAGAGCTTTAGAGGTTAAAAAAGTTCTTTTAAAACTTGGGATAGAAGAAAGTAGAATTGGTACTATAAGTTTTGGTGAAGAAAAACCAATTTGTAAAGAAAGTAATGAAGAATGTTGGGCAATAAATAGAAGGGTTGATTTTGTAATCACAAAATAAACTATAAGGGGGTTATAAAAAAATGGATAAAATTTATATAAAAGCACTTTTGATTATGATTCTCTTTCTTGGATTGATAAAATATGGATACGCTCAAAGTGTTAATACTTTAAGAATAGGAGTAATAGATAGTCAAAAAGTAATTAATACTTCCAAATATGGTCAAGAAGTAAAGGCACAGTTACAGCAAAAATATGATGAATTATCAGCTAAAATACAAAAAAAAGCAGAAGAAGTTCAAGCTTTAAAAGATGAAATAGAGAAAAAAGGCTCCCTTTGGTCTCAGGAAGTAAAAGAAAAGAAACAATCAGAATATCAAAAATTACTTAGAGAACTCAAAAGTATGCAAGAAGATGCACAATATGAAATGAAGGAATACGAAAAAAAGATATTAGATCCATTTAATAAAGAATTAGATGAGGTCATAAAAAAGTTTGCTAATACAGAAAAATACGATCTTATTTTGGAAAAAAATTTTCCAGGTATTTATTATACTTCTCCTGAAATAGATATCACCCAAAAAATTATTAAACTTTTTGATGATCATTATGTTACTATAAAACAGCAAAAAAAATAATTTAATGATTCTAATTGCAGATATAGGAGGAACAAACTCAAGAGTAGCCTTAGTTGAAAGAAAGAGTAAAAATTTTTTAAATTTAAAGATTTATAAAAGTAAAAATTTTAAAAATATTTATGAGGTAATTAAAAATTATTTTTTAGAATTAGATTTTAAAGAAATTCCAGCTATAGCAGTATTTGCTTTAGCAGGCCCAATTATTAAAGATCAAGCTTATTTAACAAATCTAAATTGGAAGGTTTCAAAGTATAAATTAAAAAAATTTTTTGGGTTTAAAGAAGTTATGCTTATAAATGATTTACAAGCTTTAGCTGCAAGTATATTACTTTTAAAAAAAAGCGAAATTTTAAATATAAAAAGGGCAAAAAGTTTAAAAAAGAAACCAAAAGCCTTTATTGCTCCTGGAACAGGATTAGGAGAGGCTATCCTTATAAAAGAAGAACCTTTAATTATTCTTCCTACTGAAGGAGGGCATATATATTTTTCCCCTTTAAATGAGGAAGAGTTTAAATATTTAAAATTTTTAGAAAAAAAAGGAGAAGAATTAAGTTGGGAAAAAGCACTTTCAGGAAAAGCGCTTAGTTATTGGTATGAATATTATTTTAATGAAGTTCTTCTCCCTGAAAAAATTACAGAACTTGCAAAGGAAAAAGATCCTAAAGCATTAAAGGTAATTAAGAAATTTTTTGAGCTTTTAGGAAGAAAGACCTCCCAACTTGCACTCTATAGTTTGCCGGAAGGAGGGATTTATATAGCAGGAGGTGTGATTCAAGCCTTAAAAGAATTTTTAGAATTGCAAGAATTTAAAGAAATACTTTTAAAGGGTTATTTTAAAAATGAAAAATTAAAAGAGCTTTTAGATAAATTTTCTCTTAATGTTATTCTTCACCCAAATCCAAGCCTTTTAGGAGCTCTTGCCCTTCTCCGTAGCCAACAAAAGTAATTTTTCTTTTTAGATAATTTAAAAATTCAAAAAAAACCTCTATATAATCTTCTTTAAGAGGTGTTTTTAGTCTATCAGCCCACTCAATAACCACTACACCATCATTTAAATACTCCCATAGACCCAAATCCTCAACTTCTAAAATATCAAGTCTATAAAGATCTACATGATAGATAGTATATTTTCCTTCATAAACATTTATCAGGGAAAAGGAAGGGCTGGTTATATAAAGATCTGGATTAACTTCTAAGCTTTCAGCTAAGCCTTTTACAAAAGTAGTTTTTCCAGAACCTAAATCTCCATAAAGAAGAATTAAATCTCCAGGTTTGAGAAGCGTCCCTAATTTTTTTCCAAAATTGATGGTCTCTTCTTCTGAATTACTTATGGTTTCTATTTTCATTTTTTCCTAAGATAAATAATACAGCATTTACCCTTTTAAAAAAAGTTTCAATTAAGTTTTTAATATCTACATCTTTGACAGATTTTACTAAATTTTCATAAAGGAAACTATAATTCCATCCCAGACCTAAAACCTCATTTATTGCCATTTCTTCAGATATGGATAGATTACTTTGTAAATCCAGTTTTTGACTACCTATTAATCTATTTTTAGCTCTTTCTATTTCTTCAGGTGAAAGACCATAGATTTTAATTTCTTCTAAAATTTCCCAAAGTCCTGAAATAGCAGACTTTTCCTTTTCAGGAGAACAACCCAGATATAAAACAAAAGCAGATCTTTTAGGATAGAAGATCAAAAAGGAGGTGACCACATAGGCTAAAGATTTTTCATCTCTAAGGAATCTAAAAAGCCTTCCATTTTGTCCTGAAAGTGCACTATTTAGCACTTCTAAAGCGACCTTTTCTTTAGCATTTAATCCTGGAGTTTGAAATCCAAGCAAAATTTGAGTTTGAAAAGTTTCTTTTTCTACACGAGTAAAAAGGGGTTTAGGGAAAATTGGTTCCGGTTCTTCTAAAGCCGTTTTTTGATTTTCAGATACCCAATCTTTTAAAAGATTCTTAATTTTATCTTTAACTGAAGTGAGTTCAAAATTTCCTGTAATTACTAAAACACCTTTCTCAGGTCTTACAAACTTTTTATAAATAGTTTTTAAATCTTCACCGGTAAATTTTTGATAAAATTCTAAATTTCCTGCAGAATTTAAACCATAAGGATGATCTGGAAAGAGGAATTTAAGAAATTCGCTTACGGCTAAAGATATAGGCTGATCTTGTTGTCTTAATAATAAGGAAATTAATTCAGGTTTAGCTTTTTCGCATTCTCTTTCTTCAAAGGAAGGATAAAGAAGTACCTCTTTAAAATATTCTAAGGATTCATCTAATTTTGAAGACAAAGAAAGCATCTTTAAACCAAAGGTATTTCTTCCTGTAAAGCCTTTAATAGTTGTTCCGATAGACTCAAGTCTTTCTGCAAGCTCTTCAGCAGTATAATTTTTAGTTCCCCTTGTCCATAAAAGAGTAAGAGCTTGAAAGATCCCATTTGTTTCTTTGGTTTCAAATCTTAAACCACCAGGAAAAGCAAGAGTTATACCTACAGAAGGAATATCATTTTGAGGATACAAAATTACCTTAAGATTGTTTTCCAAGGTAAAAATTTGTGGAGAAGGTTTAGGATCAAGGCCTTTAATTAATTTTTGAAGCTCTCCCACTTTAAAAAACTTTTTTTCTGAAAGAAAAGAAACAACCAATTTTTGGGGATTAAAATATTTTTTAGAAACCCTTATTAGATCTTCAATGGTAGCAGTTTCTATTTTTTTCTGATACCAAAGAACATCTTTATAAGAACCGCGAATAAGCTGAAAGCTACCCAATGTACTTGAAAGTCCTTCAGAAGTTTCTGAAGAAAAGATAAAATCAGAAAGAATTTGAGTTTTGGCTTTGTTTAATTCTTCGCTACTAACACCTGAAAGTTTGATTTTCTCAAGTTCTAAAAGGATCTCTTTAATAATTTCTTTAAAATTTTGAGGATCAGCAGTTCCGTATATTTCAAAAAGTCCAGGTCCATAAGGAGTAAAAGAGGAAGTAGCGATAGTTTTTACTAAATTTAAATCCCTTTTTAGTCTTATATAAAGCCTTGAAGATTCTCCACCACCAAGAATTTCTGAAAGTAAATCTAAATAAGGTGCATCTTCATCTCTAAAAGAGGCTCCAGGCAAAGTAAAGGCAAAATAACCCTCTTTTACCGGTCTTTCTATCCATATAAGAGAAGGATTTTTAGTATAAGGCTCCTTGGGGAAAGTAACTTTTTTAAGTTTTCTTTTTGGTAAAGAAGAAAAAAACTTGTTAATAAGAGAAAAAAGCTTTTTTTCTTCTAAGTTTCCTACAACAATAAGGGTCATGTTTTTTGGTGTATAAAAGTGATTAAGAAAGCTTAAAAGGTCTTTTCTTTTAAAAGATTTTACTGTATTTTCATAACCAATAATGGGTCTTCTATAGGGATATTTTTTATAAGAAGCTTTCATTAAATTTTCGAAAAGAAGGACAAAAGGATTGTCAAGACGCATTTTCATTTCTTCTATAACCACTTCTTTTTCTCTTTCCAATTCTACTGGATCAAAATAGGGATGAAAAACCACATCTGAAAGAATATCAAATGCTTTTTCAGTAATGGTAGAAGGCCCAGCAACATAATAACAGGTATAATCATAAGAAGTAAAAGCATTCATATAGCCACCTAAAGCTTCAACAACTCCTACAATATCTTCTGGTTTTTTGGTTTCAGTTCCTTTAAAAATCATATGTTCAATTAAATGAGTTATTCCAGCTTCTGATTCCTTTTCATAGGAACTTCCTACTTTTACACAGAGTTTAACAGTGACCACCTCTTCTCTTTCATAAGGGTAAAAAAGAACTGTAAGTCCGTTTCGAAGTTTCTTTTCTTTAACCTTTGAAACTAAAAACTCTAAAGTTTGAGCCTTTGTTTCCATGGAAAAACCTCCTGAGGGAAGAAAGATAAAATATAGAAAAATAAGGAGAAAATTAAGAGAGAGACAGGTTAAAAATTTAGACATAATAGAAATAATAAGAGCGATAGGATAGGTTTTTAAGTTTAAATAGCTGGGGGAGGAGGACTCGAACCTCCACTCGTGGATCCAGAGTCCACTGTCCTGCCAATTAGACGATCCCCCAAAAGATATAATAAATAATATTTAATATTTTAAGGATTGTCAAGAGGGAAAAGTTGTTTCAAGTTTAGTACTATTGAGGTTCAAGTTCTTTATCTATTAAAAAAGGTAAAATTCTTTTTTGTCCACGCAATTTTAAAAACTCAAGTCCTTTATTAAGGGTATTTAAAATACCTTCTATTTTTGGTTCTACCTTGGGATTCAATTTTAAAGGATCATAAGATACAATAACGATGTAGGAGAAAGAACCCTTATAATATCTTTTATAAAAAACTTCATCTGTAATTCTTAAAATCTTTCTTGCAACCACCATAGCTCCAGATAAAAAGGTTTCTGGTAGTATAATAGCAAATTGTTCAGGTTTAGAAAGTTTAGCCAATATATCAACTCTTCTTAATTTTCTACGAAGTGCTTGAGCTAAAAAATTGAGAAGCCTTCCTTCCTCCTCTAAACCATAAAATTCTATTAATTTTGAGAATTTATCTATTTCCATTAAAAGGACGCTTAAATTCCTTCGATATCTTTTAGCTCTTAGAAGTTCTTCTTCCAATCTTTTTAAGAAATAATCTTCATTATAAAGTCCGGTCAAAGGATCTAAAATAGAACTATCTTTAAGCTTTTTCTTTAAAACTTCTATCTCTTCAATAAGAGTTTCTTTTTCTCTGGTAGCCTTTATCAATTCATTTCGATATAGCTCTAAAAGGGGTTCCTCTTTTTTCTTTTGTTCTTCAAGGTTTTTGAAGGTTTCTTTTAGTTTTTCTTCACAGGCTTTAATACTTTGGCTATAAGGAATAAGGGAAAAGTTTTTATAGTTTAAAACCTCATAAAGAGAATTTGTGTAATTAGGAAGAGCATCTAATATAGATTCTGCCTGAGATTCCTCTAAATTAAAATAGAGTTTAGCTAAGGTTTTGAAATCTTTAAATTTTATCTCTTTATTTGTACTAAAATAGCACCCCACTCCAAGATCTATAAAATTAAGAATTTTAATATCTTCAAAAACTTGAGGAGGAATATCTTCAGGTAAATTTGAAAACTGATGATGATGTTGGATATTAAGAATAAATCTGCGAGGTAGATTATAAGTTTCAAAATATCTACTTCCTATCACTGCATGGTCCACTCCGAAGACTTCTTTTTCAGCTTGACAGGTAGATAAGCCTAATTTTTTAAGTTTCAAAACTTTTAAATACCCTTCAGGAAAAAGAGAATATAAAATAATTATACCAAAATCCATAAGGTAAGAAGAGATATATAAATAAGGGGAAAAAGTTTTAAAGTAAGGAGCACATATAAAGGAAAAACATAAATTAGCAATGGCTCTTGTCCAAAAATAATGAAAGTTAAACTCATTAAAAGTAACTTTACAAAGATTTGTAGAAATAAAACTTAAAACTAAAATTTTTACCAAGTCTTCTCCAAGGATCAATAAAGCTAATCTTATATCTTGGACAGGAGGATTATTCTTTCTATATTTTGGGTGATTAGCTACAGAAAGGATAAACGAAGAAATCACTTTGTTATTAGTAATAAGTTCTATAAATTCTCTATCACTTTTTAACAAAAGAGTTCCCAAAATATCTTTACCTATTTTTGGCAAAGGTATTAAATTTCTTTTAGAAAGCTTTAGAAGCTTACTTAACTCTCCCATTTTTTCTTGTTTAAATTAAAATATTAAATTAATATTAACAGAAGTTTTTTATTTTGGGAAGACATTAATTTCTGATTTTTATTAATGGGGAGGGCAAAATGGGAGATGAGAAGTTTAAAGAGATAATCTTAAACATAGCAAAAAAAGCTAAAATTGCCTCAAAAAATTTGGCAAACCTTTCTTCTGGAATCAAAAATGAGGTTTTAAAAGGAGTCGCCCAAAGATTAAGAGAAAGAAAAGAAGAATTAAAAAAGGTTAATGAAAAAGATGTAAATCAAGCCTTAATGCAAGGGTATACTAAAGCTTTTATTGATCGCTTAACCCTAACAGATAAAATAATAGAAGGGATGGCTAAAGGATTAGAAGAGGTTGCAGCTCTTCCAGATCCAGTTGGAGAAGTGGTTAAAATGTGGAAAAGACCAAATGGACTTTTGGTAGGGAGGATGAGAATACCTCTTGGAGTAATAGCTATAATTTATGAAAGTAGACCTAATGTGACTATTGATGCTGCAGGACTTTGTTTTAAAAGCGGAAATGCAGTAATTTTAAGAGGAGGAAAGGAAGCCTTAAATTCAAATATAGCTCTTGGAGAAATCTTTAGAAAAACTTTAAGAGAATTTAATATTTCAGAAGATGCAGTACAAGTGATTCCAACTCCAGAAAGAAAGTTAATGGAATACATGTTAGAACTTGAAGAATATATAGATCTTGTTATTCCAAGGGGTGGAGAGGGGCTTATAAGATTTGTTACAGAAAAAGCAAGAATGCCGGTTATAAAACATTATAAAGGTGTATGTCATGTATATGTGGATAATGAAGCTAATTTGGAAATGGCTAAGGTTATAGCTATAAATGCTAAGTGCCAAAGACCAGGAGTTTGTAATGCTATGGAGACCTTACTTGTTCATAAAGATATTGCAGAAAAGTTTTTACCAGATTTAGCAGAGGAATATAAAAAATATGGAGTTGAGTTAAGAGGATGTCCTGAAACTTTAAAATATATTCCTTGGGCAAAGGAAGCAACTGAAGAAGACTGGTATGCAGAGTATTTAGATTTAATCTTAGCTATAAAAGTGGTTAATTCTTTAGAAGAAGCAATAGAGCATATTTCTAAATATGGAAGCAATCATACAGAAGCAATAGTTACAGAAAATTATTCAAAGGCTATGAAATTTTTAAAAGAAGTTGATGCAAGTGTAGTTCTTGTAAATGCTTCCACAAGATTTAATGATGGTGGAGAATTGGGGCTTGGAGCAGAAATTGGTATTTCCACAACCAAAATCCATGCCTATGGTCCTATGGGACTTGAGGAATTAACTACAACTAAATTTATTGTGTTTGGTAATGGACAAATCCGAACTTAAAAAATTTGGAATATTAGGAGGAACTTTTGATCCTCCCCATTTAGCGCATTTAAGAATAGCTGAAGAAGTAAGAGAAAAATTGAAACTTAACAAAGTTTTTTTCATCCCTGCAGGGATTCCTCCACATAAAAAAGAAGTATCTATTTCTTCTTTTGAAGATAGATTACAAATGGTCAAACTTGCGATTGAGGGGAATCCCTATTTTGAAGTTCTTGACATAGAAAGGAATATAATTCCTTCTTATACCTTAAAAACTTTACAAAAATTAAAAGAAATCTATCCAGAAAGTGAGAAGTATCTAATTATTGGGTGGGATAGTTTTTGTGAATTTGAAACTTGGTGGAATTATGAGGAATTTTTAGATTATACAAATATTGTAGTTGTACCAAGAGGAATAAAAGACTGGGACTCAGCTTTAGGATACTTCCATAATAAAATTAGAGAACTTTGGAAAGATAACGACAAAGCGCTTAAGAAAGTATTTTTTGGTAAAACCACATTATTTGATATTTCAAGTACTTTAATAAGAAAATTGGTAAGTCAAAAAAGATCAATTAGATATTTAGTTCCTGAAAAGGTATGTTTTTACATTAAAGAAAAAGGGCTCTATAAATAATGAAAGGAAGTATAAAAGTGGAAATAACTCCTATGTTTAAGCAATATTTTGAAATCAAAAGTAAATATCCCGATACTATACTTTTTTTCAGATTAGGTGATTTTTATGAGATGTTTTTTGAAGATGCAGAAACAGTTGCTCCACTCTTAGGTCTTGTTCTTACCAAAAGAGAAGCAGGTAAAGATTTGATAGCACCTATGTGCGGAGTTCCTGCAGATAAAAGTTCAATTTACATACAAAAATTGGTTGATATGGGATTTAAGGTAGCTATTTGTGAACAGATAGAAGAAGCAACCACAAAAGGACTTTTTAAAAGAGAAGTAGTAAAAATATACACTCCAGGACTTCTTACAGATCTTTCTGCTTTGTCAGAAAAAGAAAAAAATTATTTGGCAAGTTTATTTATAGAAAAAAAAGCAGGTCTAAGTTTTTTAGAGCTTTCTTGTGGAGAATATATTTTTACAGAGCTTAAAAAGGATGAAATACTTTCTGAAATTTTAAAAAGGGAACCTAAGGAGATAATATTAAGCAAAAAATTGGAAAATTCAGAATTAGTAAAGGCACTTAAACAGAATATTTCCAAAGCTCATTTAAGTTTCGTAGAAGAAAATTTTTTCAAAAAAGAGGGATTAAAAAGTTTTAATTTAGAAATTTTTGAATTTAAAAGATATGAAGAAGGGTTAAAAGCAGCTAACGCCATTTTAGAATATTTAAAAATTTATCAACCCCATTTGGTGGATAAAATATCTGCTCCCCAATTTTATTATCCAGAAGAATTTTTGTTTTTAGATGAAGCTACTAAAAGAAACTTAGAGCTTATAAAAAATCTTTGGGATGGAAGCGAAAAATACTCCTTATTTTGGGTTCTTGACAAAACCCAAACTCCGATGGGGGCAAGACTTCTAAAAGAGTGGATACTATACCCTTTAAAGGATATTAAAAAAATCCAAGAAAGGCAAGAAGTAGTAAAGTTTTTTATGGAAAATAAGACTTTAAGAGAGGAACTAAAAAGAATTTTAAGAAAGATTTCTGATCTTGAAAGATTAAGTACAAGATGCGCACTAAAATTAGCTAATCCAAAAGAAATGGAGTTGCTAAGAGAAAGTTTAAAATATCTTCCTGAAATAAAAGATATTTTAGAAAAGGAAAAACCTTTGTTTTTTCCTAAAAAACTTGAGGAACTTTTAAAAGATGTAGAAGATTTTTCAGAACTTTATGAGCTTTTAAATAATTGGCTTGTTGAAGATCCACCTACAACTTTAAAAGAGGGAGGAATAATAAAAAGAGGGGTTAGCCAAGAGCTTGATGAACTTTTAGACTTAAAAGAAAATGCAGTTTACTATCTTTCTGAGTTAGAAAAAAGGGAAAAAGAAAAAACAGGGATTCCCAATTTAAGAATAGGTTATAACAAAGTTTTTGGATATTATTTTGAAGTTTCTAAAAGTTATTTAAAGAGAGTTCCTGTATATTTTGAAAGAAAACAAACTTTAACTAATGTAGAAAGATTTGTTACTCCTCAATTAAAGGAGCTTGAAAATAAAATTCTTTCTGCAGAAGAAAAAATAAAAAACCTGGAATATGAGTTATTTTTGGAATTAAGAGAAAAAGTAGCTTTATATAAAGAAAAACTTAAAAAAACAGCTAAAGCATTAGCAGAACTTGATGTTTTTCTTTCTTTAGCCTCCACTGCTATAGAAAATGATTACACTATGCCAGAAGTGATAGAAGAACAAACATTTATAATAGAAGAAGGAAGACACCCAGTTTTAGAAAAAATCCAGGGTAAAGAAAACTTTGTTCCCAATTCCGTAGAGATAAATAAAGAGGATGCTATAGTTTTAATTGTTACCGGACCTAATATGGGTGGAAAATCCACATTTTTAAGACAAAATGCCTTGATAGTTATTATGGCACAAATGGGAAGTTTTGTCCCAGCAAAATCAGCAAAAATAGGTATTTTTGATAGAATTTTTAGCCGTATAGGAGCAGGAGATGAACTTATAAAAGGAAGAAGCACATTTATGGTTGAAATGAGCGAATGTGCATACATTTTAAAAAATGCAACTTCTAAAAGTTTAGTTATTCTTGATGAGGTTGGAAGAGGAACAAGCACCTTTGACGGTATGTCTCTTGCTTGGGCTATAGCTGAAAATTTATATAAAAAAAGGGTTTTTACCTTGCTTGCCACTCACTACCTTGAACTTACAGAACTTGCCAAGCTTTATTCAGGAATTAAAAATTATCATGTAACTGTAAAAGAATGGAAAGGAGAAGTAATATTTTTATATAGAGTTTTACCAGGAATTGCCAATCAATCTTATGGAATAGAGGTTGCAAAATTAGCAGGAATTCCTCAAGAAGTGGTTGACAGAGCAAAAGAAATACTTTATAAATTAGAAAGCAAAAGTTTAAAAGAAACTAAAGAATTAAACTTAGCTCCTAAAAAGGTTTTACAATTGTCTATATTTGAAATGACACATCCTATAATGGAGAAGATTAAAAATCTAAATATAGAAGAAATGACGCCTATTTCAGCTTTAAATTTTCTCTGGGAATTAAAAAAAGAAGTTTTAGAAAAAGAAAAAAGAGAAAAATAATGAAAAATATTTTAGGAATTTTAATAATATTTGGATTTTATTTTTTTATTTTTAATCCCACCAATTTATTAGCTAAAACTAAATCTTTAAATCCATCAAAAAATCTTTCTCAGGAAAACCTTTATCATATAGTGAAAAGAGGGGAGAGCTTAGAGAGTATAGCAAGGAAGTATGGGGTTAGTATAAGTGAGATAAGGAAGTGGAACAATTTAAAAGGAGAAAGGCTTAGAGTAGGTCAGAGATTGATAGTAGGTGTAAAGGAGGCAAAAGAGGAGAGGGGAATAAAAAAAGAGGAAGTTGCTGTTTCAGATATAGAAAAAGCTTTTTTAGAGCTTGAAAGAAAATATGAAATACTACTTTCGAATCCACAGGCTACAAAAATAGATTGGTTAAAGCTTTTGAGTGAATATAGAAGGCTCTATTTATTATATCCAAGTAGCTATGTAGCACCAAAAGCCATATTAAAAACAGCAAATATTTATTTCCATCTTTATAAAAACTTCTCAGACTCAGAAGCACTTAATAAAGCAATAGAAAGATATAACTTTTTAATCAAAAATCATCCTAAATCCTCTGAAGTAGAAGAAGCTTATTACAGATTAATTCGAATTTATAGAGAAGAAATAAAAGATAAAGAAAAGGAGGAAAACCTAAGAGCCGAATTTAAAGCAAAATGCCCTAAAAGTACATATCTTTCTAAACTTGAAGAAAAGGCAGAAGCAAAAGAGATAAAAAAGACAGAAAAAAAGGGAAAAGAGATAAAGACTAAGAAACCTATAAAAGAACCTACAAAAGAGATAGCAAAAGAACCAACAATAGAACCAGCGAAAGAAAATATAGTTTTATCTGCGGTTACTCCTAAAAAAGTATTAGAAGTTCATCCAGTTACAGGGGAGGATTACAGCAGAGTTATTATAAATGTTTCTGATAATTTTGAATATCAGGCTAATATATTAAAAGGGGATAAAGATAGGCCACCAAGGATATATGTAGATATCTATCCTGCTATTCTTGATAGCAAAGTCTCTAAGGAGATAGAAATAAAAGATGCCCTTTTAACAGGTGTTAGGGTGGCTCAATTTGATGAAAAAACAGTAAGGGTGGTATTAGATTTAAATAGCTTAACTTCTTATAAAATTTTCAAGTTAAGAGAGCCTTATCAATTAGTTTTAGACCTTATAGGAAAGGAAAGGATTCAGAAAAGTTATGCAACAAAAGAAACTCCTAAAAAAGGAGAATATATTAATTTAGCTCGTCAATTTGGGTTGGGTATAAAAAGAGTAGTTATTGATCCAGGACATGGTGGAGAAGATCCAGGGGCAGTTGGTCCTTCGGGATTAAAAGAAAAGGATGTAACCCTTACCTTAGCTAAAATATTAGCACAAAAATTAAGAACACACTTGGGAATTGAGGTGATTTTAACCAGAGATGAAGACAAATTTATTCCACTTATTCAAAGGCCAGCCATTGCTAACAGCAAAAAAGCAGACCTATTTATTTCCCTTCATACCAATGCTTCTCCAGATTCTAAAGGTTGTGGAATTGAAACTTATTATCTTAATTTTACTACAGACCCCGAGGCAATGAGAGTTGCAGCTTTAGAAAATGCCGCCTCAGATAAATCTTTAAGTGATTTACAAGATTTAATAAAGGCAATATTAGTAAATACTAAGCTTTCAGAATCAAGAATGCTTGCAGAAAAGGTTCAGAAAGAATTGGTAAAAGGACTAAACAAATACTATCCAGATACTATAGATAGAGGAGTAAAATATGCACCTTTTCTTGTTCTTGTGGGGACAAGAATGCCTGCCATATTAGTAGAGGCAGGGTTTATAAGCAATCCTGTAGAAGAAAAAAGATTGAAAGATCAGCAATATTTAGAAATGGTTGCAGAAGGAATAGCAAAGGGAATAGAAATTTATATTCAGAGTCTCAAATTTTCTCAAACCTATTATGAGAAAAAATCCTAAGGTAATATATGGTGTAGAGAGATTTTTTAAAGAGGAGATATTTAAAAAATATAAAGGGAAAAGGGTCGCCCTTCTTTGTAATCAAGCTTCTGTAGATTATAACTTTACTCCAGTATTTATTTATTTCAAAAGATATTTCAAAAAGGATTTTAAAATTATTTTTTCTCCCCAGCATGGACTTTTTTCTGAAAAACAGGCAAATATGATAGCTTCAGAAGATGAAATAGAACCAATTACCCAAACCCCTGTAATAAGTTTGTATGGAAAAAGATTAAAACCAGAAAAAAAGCACTTAAATGAAGTAGATATAGTTTTTGTTGATTTACAAGATGTGGGTTGCAGAGTTTATACTTATATGTGGACTTTATACCTTTTAATGGAAGTCTGTGAAGAAAATGGTAAAAAATTAGTAATTTTTGATAGACCCAATCCAATTGGTGCTCAAATTGAAGGACCTCTTTTAGAATCAGAGTATTTTTCTTTTGTAGGAATGGACACATTACCTTTGAGACACGGTTTAACTATAGGAGAAATAGCAAATTTATTTAAAAAGAAAAGATTTGAAAAGCTTGATTTAGAAGTTATAAAAATGAAAGGATATAAAAAAAATCTTTTATATCCTGAAATTGGGCGTCCCTGGGTTTTCCCCTCTCCTAATATGCCCACTTGGGAAACAGCCTTAGTTTATCCAGGACAAGTATTATTAGAGGGGACCAATCTTTCTGAAGGAAGAGGAACTACTAATCCCTTTTTAATTTTTGGGGCACCCTATTTAAAGCTTAAAAGTCTTTTTTCCTTATTTAAAAAAATTTTTTCATCGGCAAAAGATGGATTTATTCTGAGACCTGTTGTTTTTGAGCCAACTTTTGATAAATGGAAAGGGAAAAGATGTTATGGTTTTCAAATTCACGTAGTAGATTATCATAAATTTAGACCAGTTAAAACAACCCTTTTGATACTTAAAACAATTAAGGAAAATTATGAGAATTTTGAATTTATTGAAGGTCCCTATGAGTTTGAGAAAAGAAAAAAGCCTATTGAAATTCTTATTGGGAATTCACAAATTCTTAAATGGTTAGAGGGGAAGGACGAAATTGACCTTGATTTTCACCTGTATTATAATTTAAAAAATTATTTAGAGGAAATAAAGGGGTGTATATTTTACTAACTTAATGTATAAAACCAATAATTATAAAAAATTAAAATTTAGATCCAATAAAGAAAGAATCAATTATTTTTTAAAGCTTTTTAATAAAGAAGATAAGGTTTTAGTTCTTATCTGGGCAGATCCTGATGCTTTAGCTTGTGCTTTAGCCTTAAAAAGGATCTTACAAAACAAAGTAGAAAAAGTAGATATTTCTAATGTAAATGAAATTGTAAGGCTTAATAATCAGTTAATGGTTGATGTTTTAAAAATACCATTGGTCAAATTTTCTCAGGAACTTTTAGAAATTTACAATAAGTTTATTCTTGTTGATTCTCAGCCTACACACAGGGAAGAATTTAAAAACATAAAATTTACTGCAGTTATAGACCATCATCCTTTTACAGAGGGATGGGAAGCAGAATATGTTGACATTCGTCCAAATTATGGGGCAGTTTCAACTATACTTTTTGAATATTTAAAGACCTTAAAAATAAAACCTTCTGTTTATTTAGCTACAGCTTTAATTTATGGGATAAAAATAGATACTGACAATTTTGTAAGAAGTGCAAATCCTCATGATGTAATAGCATTCCAAAAATTATATAAGCATATGAATAAGTATTTATTAAATAAAATAGAAGGGCATCATATTAGAAGATCAGAGCTTAAATATTTTAAAATGGCATTGGATCAGCTAAAATTTCAAAAAGGAAAAATTTTTGTGTATATAGGTAAAATATTAAATACAGATATTCTTGTTGTAATAGCAGACTTTTTAAGCAAGATTTATGATACTTCCTGGGTTTTTGTAGGAGGAGAATTTAAGAAAAATTTAATAATTATAATAAGATGTGATGGATATAGAAAGGATGCAGGCAAATTAGCTAAAAAGCTTTTTAAAGGTATAGGTTTAGCTGGTGGGCATAGAGAAAAGGCAAGAGCAGAAATTCCTTTTTCTAATCTAAATTTAGAAAGTGAAAAATTTGATACCAAAGATTTAATTAAATTATTTGAGAAATATTTTAAGTATAAAGATGAAAGAAAAAAAAGTTAAGTATGGCAAGATTTGTAGACCAGGTCAAAATTTATGTAAAGGCTGGAGATGGGGGAAAAGGTTGTATAAGTTTTAGAAGGGAAAAATATGTGCCTAAGGGTGGACCTGATGGAGGAGATGGAGGAGATGGAGGGGATGTTATTTTAGTTGCGGATCCTCAAGTTCATACCCTTTACGATTTTCATCACCAAGTTCATTTTCGTGCCGAGAACGGAAAACCCGGAAGAGGCAAAAAAATGAAGGGTAAAGATGGAGAAGATTTAATATTAAGAGTTCCTGTGGGAACAGTGGTTAAAGATTTAGAAACAGGAGAAATACTTGGGGATTTAACAGAACCTGGTCAAACTTTGGTAGTTGCTCGTGGTGGTAAAGGAGGGAGAGGAAATGCTCATTTTGCAACACCAACCAGGCAGGCACCAAGAATTGCAGAGCCAGGAACATCAGGAGAAGAAAGGTGGCTTATTTTAGAATTAAAACTTATTGCTGATGTAGGTTTAGTTGGGTTTCCCAATGTAGGGAAATCAACCTTACTTAGTAGAATTTCAGCTGCTAAGCCTAAAATAGCTGATTATCCTTTTACAACCCTTGAACCAAACTTAGGAGTCGTCAGACTTTATGATGGGAATACTTTTATTGTAGCAGATATACCAGGATTAATAGAAGGAGCGCATAAAGGGATAGGTTTAGGACATGAATTTTTGAGGCATATAGAAAGAACAAGAATAATTTTATATATGCTTGATATTTCTAAGGAAAAAGAGGTAATAAAAGATTATGAAATTTTAAAAGAAGAATTAAAACATTTTAAACCTGAGCTTTTAAAAAAGGAGTATTTCATTGCTTTAAATAAAATAGATCTTATGCCTGATTCTGAAAAAATTAGAAATATAGTTGAACTTTTTGAAAAAAAGGATCAAAATAGAATATATCCAATTTCTGCTATAACAGGACAGGGAATCCATGAGCTTATATATGCCCTATGGAGGAGACTTGGAAAAATAAAGAAAGAATAGATATAATTAATTTTAGTATGGGAAGAAAAGAAAAAATTCAAAAATTATTAAACAAAGTAAAAAAAGTTGTTTTAAAAGTTGGTAGTGCTGTAATTACAAAAGAAGATGAAGGACTTGATTATCAAGTTCTTCATAATTTATCTTATGAAATAAATAGGCTTTGTAAATCAGGTTGTAAGGTAGTTTTAGTTTCATCTGGAGCTATTGCTTGCGGGAGGGCTAAATTAAAATATCATAAAAAACCTATCTCATTAACAGAAAAGCAAGCTTTAGCTGCAGTTGGGCAGGCAGCCCTGATTCAAGCTTATGAGAATATGTTTCAGCAATATGAAATTCAAGTTGCTCAAGTTTTATTAACCAATGAAGATTTATCTCAAAGAGAAAGATATTTAAATGCTAAAAAAACTTTAGAAACACTTTTAAATTGGAAGATTATTCCTATTGTAAATGAAAATGATACAGTTACCACAGAGGGAATAAGATTTAGCGATAATGATATTTTATCAGCCTTGGTAGCAGGGACTATAGAAGCTGATGTTTTAATTGTTTTATCTGATGTAGACTCACTTTATAAAGAAGATCCAAGAATTAATCCCCAAGCTGAAAGAATTAGTGAGGTTGAAGATATAACCCCAGAAATAATGAATATGGCAGGAAGGAATCCAGGAAGATTAGGAAGAGGAGGTATGTATTCTAAACTTCTTTCTGCTCAAATGGTAAATTCTATGGGAATACCGATGATTATTCTTCCAGGAAGAATGCCCCTTGTAATAGAAAAGTTTTGGAGTGGAGAAGATATAGGAACTATATTTTGGGCAAAAGAAAGAAAACTTAATATGAGAAAACTTTGGATAAAATATTATATAAAACCAGAAGGTAAAATTTATATTGATCAGGGAGCAGAAAAAGCAATCTTAGAAAATGGGAAAAGTTTATTAATTGGAGGAATTATAAGTGTGGAAGGTAATTTTCCCAAAGGTGCTTGTGTAGAATGTGTTAATATTAAAGGAAAATCCTTAGCTAAGGGGTTAACCAATTTTTCAGCTCAAGAACTTATTAATTTAAAAATTTTTGAAGAAAAAATAAATAAAGAGGTTATTCATAGAGATAATCTGGTTATCTTAGATTGATAATTCAAGGGGGTGTTTTTTCTTATGTCTGATTTTGTTCATCTTCATCTTCATACAGAATGGAGTCTTCTTGATGGAGCTATAAGAATAGAAGATCTTACCAAAAGACTTATAGAATATAAAATGCCAGGATGTGCTATTACTGACCATGGAACTTTATATGGAATTATCCATTTCTATACTAAGTTAAAAGAGGCAGGTCTTAAACCTATTATAGGTTGCGAATTTTATGTAGCTGAGGGTTCACGTTTTGAAAAAAAAGCATCTAAAAGAGGTGAAGCAGGGGCGCATTTAGTTTTACTTGCTAAAAATAAAGAAGGTTATCAAAATCTTTTAAAATTAGCCTCTATTGCCTATTTAGAAGGATTTTACTACAGACCTCGTATAGATAAAGAAGTTCTTAAGCTCTATCATCAAGGACTTATAGCAATGAGTGCCTGTTTAGAAGGGGAGATCCCAAGGCTTCTTTTAGCAGGAAACTTAAATAAGGCTATAGAAGTAGCAAAATGGTATAAAGATTTATTTAAAGATGACTTTTATTTGGAACTTCAAAAAAATGATTTACCAGAACAAGACAAAGTTAACGAAGGTATTTTAGAGATAGCTGAAAAGTTAGCTATTAAATGTGTTGCTACTGCAGATTGTCATTACTTAGATAAAGAGGATGCTCTTGCTCACGAAGTACTTTTATGTATCCAAACAGGACATAAACTTTCTGATCCTGATAGATTTAGATTCAATACTGATAAACTTTACTTTGCAAATGCTGAAGAAATAAAAGAAAGATTTAAGAATTTTCCTTCAGAAGTTATTACTAATTCTATGGAAATTTTTGAAAAGGTAGATTTAGAAATTAAAACAGATGAGATTTTATTTCCCAAGGCAAGAATTCCGGAAGATCAAACTGTAGAAAACTATTTTATTAAGAAGGCAAGAGAGGGATTAGAAAAAAGACTCCAGGAGCTTAAAGCTAAAGGACAACTTGTGGAAGATGAGAAAAAATACTGGGAAAGATTAGAGTATGAGATAGATACTATAATTGAAAAAGGATATGCAAGTTATTTTTTAATTGTGGCAGATTTTATTAATTGGGCAAAATCTCGTGGAATTCCTGTTGGTCCAGGAAGAGGTTCTGCTGCAGGTGCACTTACATCTTATGCTCTTGGAATTACAAATTTAGATCCCTTAAGATGGGGGCTTCTTTTTGAAAGATTTCTAAATAAGGAAAGACCAAGTCTCCCTGATATAGATGTAGATTTTTGTATGGAAAGAAGGGATGAAGTTATAGAATATGTAGCTAATAATTACGGAAAAGATTATATTGCTAAAATTGCAACCTTTGGTCAACTTAAAGCGAGGCAAGTAGTAAGAGATGTAGGGAGAGTTCTTGGATTTAAGCCCAAGGAAATAGATCCTATAGCAAAAATGATAAGTCCTGGAATAAATGTGACCTTGGAAAAGGAATTACAAAGAGAAGAATTTAAAGAATTAATTAAAAGATCTGAAAAAATAAAAAAACTCTTTGAGCTTGCCAAAAAACTTGAAAAATTACCAAGACATGTAAGCCAACACGCAGCAGGAGTAGTTATAGCAGGAAGACCAATTACAGAAGTTGCGCCTTTAATGAAGGGAGAGGAGGGAGAAATACTTGTTCAATTTGATATGAAGGCTTGCGAAACTGTAGGTTTAATTAAATTTGACTTTTTAGGTCTGAAAACCCTCACCATCATTGATCATACCCTAAAGCTTATAGAAAGATATGAAGGTATAAAAATAAATATGGATGACATTCCTTTAGATGATGAAAAGACTTACGAGCTTTTAAAAAGAGGAGAAACTGATGGAGTATTTCAATTAGAATCCGATGGGATGAAGGAATTATTAAAAAGACTTAAACCTACAGATTTTAATGACCTAATAGCAGTATTAGCTTTATATAGACCAGGTCCTTTAGAAGGAGGTTTAGTTGATCAATATATAGAAACAAAGCACGGTAAAAGGAAACCAGAATATTTACATCCCCTTTTAGAGCCTATTTTAAAAGAAACCTATGGAATAATAGTTTATCAGGAACAGGTAATGGAAATAGCAAAAACATTTGCAGGCTATACCTTAGGAGAGGCAGATTTATTAAGAAGAGCTATAGGTAAAAAAGAAAAAGAACTCATGGAAAGCTTGAAAAAAGAATTTATTTCTCGCTCTATTGAAAGGAATATACCTCTTGAGGTAGCTGAAAGGGTATTTGATTTAATTGAAAAATTTGCAGATTATGGATTTAATAAAAGCCATTCAGCAGCTTATGCTCTTATATCTTATCAAACTGCCTATTTAAAAGCACATTATCCTATATATTTTATTGCTTCTATTCTCACCTATGAGGCTAACAAAAGTGAAGAGGTTAGTAAATATATAGCTTTAGCTAATGAAATGGGAATAAAAATTTTACCACCAGACATAAATAAAAGTGAAGCCGGGTTTACAGTAGAAGGATCAGCTATTAGAATAGGGCTTTATGCTATAAAAAATGTAGGAGAAGAAGCTGTTAATGAAATTTTAAGAAAAAGACCCTATGAGTCTTTTATTGATTTTTGTAATAAAGTGGATACTAAAAAAGTAAATAGAAAAACCATAGAAGCTTTGATTAAAGCAGGTGCTTTTGACAGTTTAGAACCTAATAGAGCTAAACTTATGCATAATCTTTCCTCAGTTCTTTCTATTTCAAATCAAGCTAAATTTTCTAACCTTTTTAAACAAGTTTCTCTACTAAGCTTAGATAAAGCTTTTAATTTGGAAGAGGTCCCTCCTTGGGATTTAGATGAAACATTAAATTTTGAAAAATCCGCTTTGGGATTTTATCTTACTGATCATCCAATGAGAAGATTTAGAAAATGGATCAATATTTTTTCTTCTTATTATGTGGAAAAAATAAAAGAAATTGAGGAAGGAACAAAAGTTATTGTAGCTGGAGTTATCTCAGAAATAAAAATAAAAAGCACAAAAAATGATGAAAAAATGGCTATAATAAAAATAGAAGATGAAAAATCAGCCTTAAAAGCTCTTGTTTTTCCTGATCTATATAATCAGTATATACACCTTTTAAAAGAAGGGGTAATGCTCTGGTTTAAAGGAGAAGTAGATAAAGAAGAGGAAAATAAAATCCTTTTAATAGAAGATTTGGCAGAATTAAAAGATTTAAGATTTTTTAAAAATGGGAAATTAAATATTCTATTTTCTTCTGAAAATTTTAAAGAAGAAAAATTAGAATATTTAAAGAATTTTTTAATAAAAGAAGAAAATTTAGAATTAGGCTTACCTATCCAACTTTATTTGAAATATCCAGATTCTTTAGTATGTTTTGAAATAAATGGATATAAAATAGATCCTTCTTATGAACATTTATCTTTATTATTAGAAACCCTTGAAGGGATCCGTTTAAAAGTGGTCTATTAATAAAAGTTTAATTAAAATTTTTACTTGAAAATTAGGTTTCTATAGGCTACAATAAAATTTCAAAAACTTTAAAGGAGGAAGATATGCTTTCCAAAATTCCCTTTGATCTTACAAAAATTGAGGATGAAGATCTTGAGAAACAGATCCTTAGAGTAGCTATTATTGCAGAACTTGATGCTATTAATCTTTATGAACAACTGGCAGCTATGACTGAGGATGAAAATTTAAAAGCTGTTTTTCTTGACATAGCAAGAGAAGAAAAGACTCATGTAGGAGAGTTTTTGACTATGCTTCTTATGAAAGATGAAGAACAAGAAGAAGAACTTTCAGCTGGAGAAGAGGAAGTAGAAGAGATTTTAGAAGGTGAAGAAGAGGAAGAATAATTTTTTAAAAATAAGTGAATGCTTTATTTATGGAATTTTATTATAATTATTATTTTTTCCCTTTCTTTTACGGCATCTTCTTGTTTTTCAGCTTATAAAAAACATTTTGAAATTACAGCTCAAAAGATAGAGGTTTTCCATAAACCAGAAATTGTCATTGCAAAAGGAGATGTAGTTATAAATAGTAAAGAATTTTTAATCTGGGCTCAAACTGCTAAATATGAAGTTGAAACTGAGTATTTAATTTTGGAAAATTTTAAGATTTTTGATTTTCAAAAAAATGCAACTACTGAAGGAAATAAGGGATTTTTAGATTTAAGAAATGAGGAAATTTGGGCAGATAAAGCCTTTATTTTTTTTAAAAAGGAGCAAATAAGAATAAAAGCTATAGATTTTCATAAAAATGCATTAAATGAATATTTTGCTAAAAAAGCTCTCATTACTACTTGTGAATTTGATTGTGAAAATGAAAAAGATTTCCCCCCTTGGAGTTTAGAAGTTGACAATTTTTTATTAACACCAGAGGGTGTAAGCAGTGGAGAAGCTACCAAATTTAAAATTAAAAATGTTCCTATAGGATATTTTCCTAAGGCTGTTTATATTCCCAAAGTTAATTTGCCTATAACTATTCCCAGAAAAACGGGATTTTTAACTCCTAAATTTTCGCAAGGAAGTAGATTGGGATTTGGAATACAAATACCCTTTTTTTGGGCTCTTACAGATCAAATAGATTTTACTATATCTCCCTTTTATCTTACTAAAAGAGGAATGTTAATGGATATGGAAAACCAATTTAGATTTGAAAAAGAATTTCAAGGGCTAATAAAAATTAGATACTTAAAAGATATAGCGAAAGAAGGATATGCTATTGAAGAAAAACCAGAAAAAAATAAATGGTGGGTTGTTGGGAAAATAGATTACGGAATGAAACCTAATTTAGATGCCCATTTAGATTTTGATGTGCTATCAGAGAGAGGATTTTTAGAAGAATTTGATGTAGGAGAAGGGGGTTATTCAAACACAAGGACACAAATTTTAGGAAGATTTAATAGAGATATAGAAGATAAAGCACAGGAATATAGAACTTCAAAATTTTGGATTCAATATTATAGAAATAGTTTGTATGCAAGACTCGAAAATACCTATTTAGATTATCATGGAGCAATTGATAGTGATACCATTTTACAGCCCCTTTTTAACTTAAAATTTAACTTTTTACCTACAAGTATTTTAAATATCTTATTTCCTGAAGCATCTTTAAAATATCTTTATACTTACAGAAAAGAAGGTTATTACGGAGACAAAATTGATACCAAAGTGGGTATTACCTATCCTTTTAAAATTGGTATGTTTTTTAATTCTGCAAGCTTTAATTATAATTTTAGTTTTTATAACCTAAGAGAAAAAGGGGGTTTTGAAGATAGTAGTATAAACCGAAATTATTATGAATTTTCAGTAGATTCTTACGTTTTACTTTCTAAATATTATGATTTTTTAACTATTTTTGATAAAAATTTAAGATTTTTACATACCCTCAAGCCTTATGCTACTTATTTTTATCGTTCTAAACCGAGTGAAACTAACATCCCCCAATTTGACTACGAAGACCTAATTAGTAATAAAACTCACACCTTAGAATATGGACTTTGGCAATATTTTAGTTTACCTTCTCATAGAAATTTTTTAGTAATCAGAGCCTATCAGCAATATGATTTTGTAAAGGGAGAGCGCTCAGCTACGGCTACAAAGCCTGAAGAAAAACCCTTTTCTGATATATACTTACAAGTTTTGCTTAATTATAGTCCCTTTATTTATGCAAGATACGATACAGCTTATAATTTTTATGGACTTGGATTTAAAAAACACTCTCTTAGTTTAAGCTTAAGGGACATATATCTTGATTATATAGATTTAATTTATCAAGAAGATTCCGCATGGAATACAAAACAACTTACCCTTGATTTAAAATCTACAATTTTAAATCACATCTTAGCAGAATTTTATATAAGCAGAAATCTTATAAGAGATGAAACTACAGAAATGAAACTTTTAGGAACTTATTTACATGACTGCTATACACTTAGTTTAGGATTTTCTGTTACTCCGAAAGATACAAAATTTTATTTTCTTTTTCAATTAAAAGGATTAGGAGGTTATGGAATAGAAAAGTAGTATTAAAAATGCTTCAGAAAATAAAAATTTTAATGCCAGGTCCAATAAAATTTAACTTTGTTAAAGAAGGATTAGAGTATTATCTAAATAAGTTAGAAAAATTTGTTAATATTTCTGCTCTATTTCCAAAGGTAAAAATTAAAGAATCTGAAGAAAATATGAGAATAAAAAAAGAAGGAGAAGTATTAAAAAGACATATTTCAGATAAAGAATATTTGATAGTTCTTGATGAGAGAGGAAAGGCATTTAAAAGTTTTGAGTTAGCTAAAAAATTAGAAAAATTAATGCAAAATCAAGCCTTTATTACTTTTGTTATAGGTGGACCAGAGGGATTATCTGAAGAATTAAAAAAGGATGCTAAAGAGATTTGGAATATTTCCTCTCTAACTTTAAATCATGAAATAGCTCTTTTAGTTTTAGTTGAAGCGCTTTACAGAAGTTTTACCATTATAAAAGGTATCCCCTATCATAAGGAGTAAAATAATGAAAAAATTTGCAGTAATTTATGATGAGATATTTTTAAAACACAATCCGGGAACTTTTCATCCTGAATCTCCTCAAAGAGTTGAAGCTATTTGGGAAAGGCTACAAAAAGAAGATATAGCTCCTTATATTGAAGTTTTTCCTCCTGATACAGCAAAAAAGGGAGAAATTTTATGGAATCATAGTGAATGTCTTTATAATTTAATTGAGCATACTAAAGGAAAGCCTTATACTCAACTTGATCCTGATACAGCTACCAATGAATATTCCTTTTTTTCAGCCTTAAAAGCAGTAGGAGCACAAAAAACAGCTTTAAAACTACTTTTTGAAGAGGGCTATAAAGGAGCCTTTTCTCTTGTTAGACCTCCTGGTCATCATGCAGAGAAAGACCGTGCTATGGGTTTTTGTTTATTTAACAATATTGCTATAGCAGCCTATTATGCCAAAAATTACTATGGACTTAAAAAAATTTTGATTATAGATTGGGATTTACATCATGGAAATGGGACGCAAAAAAGTTTTTATTCTGATCCTGAAGTTCTTTATTTTTCAGTTCATCAATATCCCTATTATCCTGGAACAGGACATTATTCTGAAATCGGTGAAGGTAAAGGAATAGGCTTTACTTTAAATGTTCCTCTTCCTGCTTATTGTGGAGATGAGGAATACATTTATATCTTTAAAGAATTTTTAGAACCTATAGCTTTGCAATTTAAGCCAGAAATTATTATGGTTTCAGCAGGATTTGATTTTTGTGAGGGAGATCCTTTAGGGAATATGGAAGTTACTCCACACTTTGGAATTCCCATATTAACCTTAATTTTAAAAAATATTGCAGAAAAGACTTGTCAAGGAAGAACCCTTTTTACTTTGGAAGGGGGTTATAATGCAGTTAATCTTCAAGAGGGTGTAGCTAATTTGATTCTAACTTTTCTGGGATTAAAAGATCTTCCAGAAAAAATAACTTTTTCAGAAAGAGCTGAAAGAATAGAAGCAAAAATTCTTAAACCACTTAAGGAGCTTTTAAGATATGCAACCAGCTGGCTTATTTAGAATAAATGTAAAGAAAATTTTTATTGTAGCTTTATTATGGTTAATTCTCTTAGGAGCTGGATATTTTTATTTTCTAAAATACAAAAAGCTTCCCAAAGGGGTTCTTATTTTACATGGGAGAATTGAAGGTAAAGAAATAAGCATATCCTCTAAGGTTCAGGGTAGGATTATAAAACTTTATAAAAGAGAAAGTGACAGAGTTAAAGCAGGAGAAATACTTGCTGAACTTCGTCCAGATGAATTTTTGGCTCAATTCAAAAGTGCTAAAGAAGAGGTCGAAGCAACTTATCAAAACAAACTTCTTGCAGAAAGTTATCTTTTAAAATCAAGAGTTAAATTAGAACAAGCTAAAAGAGATTTAGAAAGATTTGAAAAATTGTATAAAGAGGGGGTAATTTCTAAAAGAGATTTAGAATTAGCAGAACTTAATTATAAATCAGCTCTTGCTGAATTTAGAGTTAATGAGAGATTTATTGCCCAAACCGAAGCAAAATATAAATCAGCTTTACAAAAATTAAAAGAGGTAGAGGTTATTTATAAAGAGACAAAAATTTATGCACCCTCTCATGGGGTTATTTTATCAAGACCTGCAGAAGAAGGAGAAATAGTAAATCCAGGGCAAACGATTTATACCATGGTTGATCTTCAAAAACTTTATGTAAAAGTTTACATACCTGAACCTGATCTTGGTAAAATTAAATTAGGTCAAATAGCAAGGATATATGTAGATGCTTATAAAGATCGCTATTTTAATGGTACAATTACCAGAATTTATGAACAAGCTGAATTTACACCTAAAAATGTGGAAACTAAAGAAGAAAGAGTAAAGCTTGTTTTTGGTGCTGAGGTCTTTGTAGATAATAAAGAAGAACTTCTTAAACCAGGTATGCCTGCAGATGTGGTGATAAAAATTGATCCTAAAGCAGAATGGATAAGACCTTAGGTTCTCCTGTTATCACGGTTAAAAATTTATCAAAAGTCTACGGAAAATTAAAAGCTGTAGAAGAGGTTTCTTTTGAAGTAGAAAAAGGTGAAGTTTTTGGGCTTATCGGTCCTGATGGAGCAGGTAAAACAACCCTTATACATATTTTGGCAGGAGTTTTAGAGCCTTCTTCGGGGGAGGCTTATATAAATGGAATTAATGTGGTTAAAGAACCTGAAAAAATAAAAAAACTTATTGGATATATGCCTCAAGGGCTTGGGCTTAATCTTTATGACAACCTTACAGTAGAAGAAAATATAAAATTTTTTAAAGATTTAAGACTTATCTCTGAAGATACCTTTCAAAAAAATAAAGAAATACTTCTTGAGATAACAAGACTAAAACCTTTTCTTTCAAGACCTGCAAAAGCCCTTTCAGGAGGTATGAGACAAAAGCTTGCCCTTATATGTACCCTTCTTCATCTTCCTGAGGTGATACTTCTTGATGAACCTACTACAGGTGTTGACCCATTATCAAGACAGGATTTTTGGGAGATTATTCATACCTTGGTTCAGGAAAGAGAAATAACTGTTCTTTTGACTACCGCTTATATGGATGAAGCAGAAAGATGTAATAGAATTGCGCTTATTCATAAGGGGAAGCTTCTTCTTCAAGATAAACCTGAAAACATACCCGATTTAGAAGGTGCATTTATATCCGCTATTTCTGGAGAAAGACCTAAGCCCTTTCTGAAAAAAAGTTCATCCTTTTCTGAAAAAGAAACTAATATCCTTATTTGTAATAGAGTAAGCAAACTTTTTGGAAAATTTAGGGCAGTTGACAGAGTAAGTTTAGAAGTAAAAAAAGGGGAAATTTTGGGGCTCCTTGGTCCAAATGGAGCAGGTAAAACAACCCTTATAAAAATGATGTGCGGACTTCTTCCTCCCTCAGAAGGTGAGATTTTTATTTCAGGAAATAATGTAGAAAAAGAAAAGGTGAAGGTCTGGAGATTAATAGGATATATGTCTCAAAAATTCTCCCTTTACAAAGATTTAACTGTTTTAGAAAATATTAAACTTTATGCAGGACTGTATGGAGTAAAAAATGAAAATTTTGGAGAACTTTTAGAAAAGCTTGGTTTATTAGGCTGGGAAGGAAGATTAGTTAAAGATATTCCCTTTGGGATAAAACAAAGGTTAGCCCTTTCTTGTGCAGTTTTACACAAACCCTTAATAGTATTTTTAGATGAACCTACCTCAGGAGTTGACCCAGTTGCAAGAAGGTCTTTTTGGGAGATGATATATTTTCTCTCAAGAGAAGAAGGGATAACAGTAATTCTTTCAACTCACTATATGGATGAAGCAGAAAATTGTGACAGGATTGGACTTATGAATAAAGGAAGACTTATCGCCCTTGGAACACCTGAAGAACTTAAAATAACTTCAGAAAAGATTTCAGGAAAACTTTTACAAATAAGGACCTCAGAATTTAGAGAAGTTTTTAAAAAGCTTAAGAGCGGTTTTCCCAATTTATCTCTTTATGGGAATAAAATTTTATTAAGAACCTTTTCTCCAGAAAAAGATAAAGAAAAGATAGAAGAGGTTTTAACTGAAGAAGGGAAATTTAAAATAGAAATTTCTCAAACTTTGCCATCTTTACAAGAAACTTTTATAGATTTTATAAAGAAAGATTTAGAAGAAAATCCAGAAAACTATGTTTAAAAGACTTTTAGGAATTGTTAAGAAAGAATTTAAAGAGCTTATAAAAGATAAACTTTATCTTACATTTGTATTTATAGTACCTATGTTGGTAATGTTTCTTTTAGGATATGGATTAATTCTTGATGTAAAACATTTACCTGTAGCCTTTCTTGATTACGATAAAAGCAGATTAAGCAGAGAATATGTAGATAGATTTATTAACAACGAATATTTTGAAATTTATGCTTTTGTAGAAGACTATAAAACTGCAGAACATCTTATAAACTTGGGAGAAATAAGAGCTTTAATTGTTATACCTCAGGATTTTTCAAGAAAACTCTATAAAGGAGAAAGAGTAGAGGTTCAGATTTTAATAGATGGAACCTATCCAAGTAGAGCAGAAGTTGTTAAAGGATATGTTACTGCCATAAATACTATGTTTAATCAAAAATTGCTTGAAAAGTATAAGACTTTAAAATTTCCTGTAGAGGTTGAGGTAAGAGCTTGGTATAATCCAGCATTGGAAAGTAAAAATTTTATTATGCCAGGTATGTTAGTTACTACACTTTGTTTTTATCCTGTTTTTCTTACCTCACTTGTTGTAGTTAGAGAAAGAGAATTTGGAAGTATTTTTAATTATTATACTTCACCTGCAAGACCATGGGAAATTATTTTTGGTAAAGCTCTTCCTTATGTATTTGTTTCTTTTATAACTTATCTTATGCTTTTTTTTATAACAGTTTTTATTTTTAAGGCTAAATTTATAGGAAGTTTTTTAGTTTTATCCTTAGCAAGTTTACTTTATCTTTTTTGTACTGTAGGAGTGGGGCTTTTAATTTCAACCTTTACTAAAACCCAGATTACTGCTATGTTAATTGCCTTTATCACTACAGTTATTCCTACCTACCTTTATTCAGGATTTCTTTATCCTGTTAGTAGTATGGAACTTAGCGGAAGAATTATAAGTAGATTTATTCCTGCTACCTATTTTTTAGGGGTAGTAAGAGGAATTTATTTAAAAGGTCTTCCAGGAACCTACTTTTTAGAAAATTTATTTAGTCTTTTCCTTTATGCCCTTATAGTTTACTCTACCACTATACTTAAATTTAAAAAGAAACTTTAAAAATTTATGAGATTATTTTCTCTTCTTAAAAAGGAGTTTTTACAGTTTTTTAGAGATAGGGTTTTGATTTTCATTTTAATTTATGCCTTTACTGTAGTTGTTTATACAGGAGGAAGAGGAATAAGCTTAGAGGTTAAAAGGTTTCCAGTTATTATCCAAGACCAAAGTAACAGCAGAGCAAGCAGAGAATTTATAGCCAAAATAAGGCTTCCCTATTTTAAAATTCTTGGATTTGTTAATTCTGACAAAGAGCTAATTGAATGGCTTGACAGAGGTAAAGCCTCTATGGCAATAATTATTCCTCCTGATTTTGAAAGAAAACTTAAAAAAGGAAAGGCAAAAATTCAGGTTATAATTGATGGAACCATGTCTATGACCTCAACTATGGCAATTTCTTATATTT